>OHLA01000208.1_pt1 | contig 27912 bp, 19 predicted proteins | sample 1568961 | NCBI WGS metagenome assembly OHLA01 (sample SAMEA3879530, study PRJEB24766) | human gut metagenome | biome: human-associated habitat; feature: feces | place: USA | collected 1985/1987
CCTGGGAGGAGTAAGCCTTTCGGGTGCAGCGCAGCTCCAGCTGTTGCGGGAGCCGCGAAGGAGAAAAAACTCGGCAGCCGATGGTGTGGTGACGCACACTACAGCCGGGCATATTGGCAGGAGGAAAGCAGCAATGGCGATAGAAGAATTACTTGGACAGCTAACTTTGGAAGAAAAATGCAGTCTGCTGTCAGGCTCTGCGTTCTGGTATACGCAGGCAGTCGAGCGTCTTGGCATCCGCAAGCTGATGCTGACGGACGGACCGCACGGTCTGCGTAAGCAGGTAGAGAATGCAGATCATCTGGGCTTGAATAAAAGCGTTCCGGCAACCTGTTTTCCGCCGGCAGCAGCGCTGGCAGCTTCCTGGAATGAAGAGCTGATCTATAAGATGGGAGAAGCCCTCGGTATCGAATGCCGGGCGGAAAATGTAGATGTCTTATTGGGCCCGGGGGCGAATATCAAACGTTCGCCGCTGTGCGGACGGAACTTTGAATATTTTTCCGAAGATCCGTATCTGGCTTCCCGACTTGCAAAAGCACATATCACAGGGCTGCAGAGCAAGGGAGTCGGCGCTTCGATCAAGCATTTTGCGGCGAACAATCAGGAGACGAGGCGCCTGACGGTCAATGCAAAGGTGGATGAACGGACACTTCGGGAGATTTATCTGGCAAGCTTTGAAACTGCGATCAAAGAAGGAAAGCCCTGGACGGTCATGTGTGCCTATAACCGGTTAAACGGTGAGTTTGGTTCGGAAAACAAGAAAGTATTGAATGATATTTTGCGGGATGAATGGGGCTATGAAGGTCTGGTCGTTACAGACTGGGGCGCAACGAACGATCGCGTCAAGGGACTGGAGGCCGGTCAGGATCTGGAAATGCCGTCTTCGGGAGGCGTCAATGACCGTGCGGTACTGGAGGCTGTGCAGGAAGGAAAAATTACCGAAGCACAGGTGGATGTTTCGGTTCGCCGTCTGCTTGAGCTGATCGCAAAGGCAGATGAAAAGCCGCCGGTAGAGCCGTTTGTTCCCAAAACCCATCATGAACTGGCACAGAAGATCGCATCGGAATGTATCGTGCTTCTGAAAAATGAAGAACAGCAGCTTCCGCTTGCCAAAACGGAAAAAATAGCGCTGATCGGTGAGTTTGCGGTAAAGAGCAGGATTCAGGGCGGGGGAAGCTCCCATATCAACCCGACGTTTCTGGACACGCTGCTGGAGGAAATGCAAAAGCGCGGCGGCGATGCTGTTTTATATGAAAAAGGATTTTCTGTGGATGCGGAAAGTCTGGATGAAGCGGAACTGGAACGGGCGATCGCGGCGGCAAAGGCAGCAGACAAGGTTGTTTTATGCATGGGACTTCCGGAAAGCTATGAGACGGAGGGACTTGACCGTAAGCATCTGAATCTGCCCGGCGCACAGCTGGAAATGATCCGTGTGCTGAAGCAGTATAATCCGAATCTGATCGTTGTATTGAACAATGGTGCTCCGGTGGTGATGCCATTTGAAGACGATGTAAAAGCGATTGTAGAAGGCTACCTGCTGGGACAGGCGGGAAGCGGTGCCATGGCATCGATCCTTTATGGAGAGGTGAATCCCAGCGGTAAGCTGGCAGAGACTTTCCCGATGCGTCTGGAGGATACTCCTGCATACCTGAATTTCCCGGGAGAGGGCTATCAGGTAGAATACCGGGAGGGTGTCTTTGTCGGATACCGCCATTATGATTCGAAAAAAATTCGTCCGCAGTTTGCATTTGGCGAGGGTTTGAGTTACACGACCTTTTCCTATGACAACATCGAAACGGATCAGGAGAGCATCTTGGATACCGACCAGCTGCGCGTTAAGGTGCGGGTGACCAATACCGGGAAACGTGCCGGAAAAGAGACGGTGCAGCTCTATGTTCACGACTGTCAGAATGAAATCATCCGTCCGGAAAAGGAGCTGAAAGGCTTTGTAAAGCTTTCTCTGGAGCCGGGAGAAACCAAAACCGCAGAGTTTGTGCTGAATAAAAGAAGTTTTGCCTACTACGATGTGGAGCAGAAGGATTTTCTGGTGCAGAGCGGGCAGTTCGAAATTTTAGTCGGTGCATCGAGCCGGGACATTCGCCTGAAAAAGACCGTTACAGTGACTTCGACAGCGAAGATCCACAAGCATTTCCATGCCAATACAACCTTTGGTGAGTTGTATGCATATCTGCCGACCAGACCGATCGCAGAGGAAAGGATGGATTATTTTAAACGGGAGTCCGGTATTGATTTCGAGATGGGAGAAAATGCGGAGGACTTCGCATTCCGTGTGATCTGCGACTTTCCGCTGAAAACTCTTGTAACCTTTACAGAGGGACGCTATAGCAGAAAACAGCTGGCAGAGCTTCTGGAACAGGTCAATAAGATTGGCGAGGGCTGAGAAGAGTACGGAAAATGACTTGTATCTTTCCTGAAAGTTGTGCTATAATCCAATCTTTGACAGTTGAGTAAAAATAAAATCGCTGCAGCCCTTGTATTTACTGGGCTGTGGCGATTTTTTGCTGCCGTATTTTCACGACTTGTCAGAATGAAAAAAGCTGTTATAATGAAGTTGTCAAGGCAGAGCGCTTTGAATCTATTCTATCATCACTATATTCATATTAAAAATGCGAAACGGGCTTATAACGGTTGCAGCGTTTCCATTTTCCAGGGGTACAGCATAGATGGGCTGTGCGCTTCATGACGGCAGGACTGCCGGAATTCAATTTGTTTGGGACAAGAGAATAATGCGCAGCGGAGAGGAATCATTTGAAAAGGATACTTTGACGGAATACTGTGGGGAGGTTGTGTGGAAGTGGTTACAATTTCTTAAATGTGCCGGGTATCGTAAATTTTTAGGTGTGATAGATTTCTGCTGGAAAGAGAGAAGAGGAGTGTGGATGGGAAGACAAAATGACGCATTTGTGGGGTATTTAAACCGGGATGAAATTTTGGCAGACTTGTACAATGGGTGCCTGTATGAAGGGGAGGAGGTGATCTTGCCGGGGCAGTTGAGCGAGGTGCAGAAAAACTATTCGAGGACATTGATGAACTACGGCAGAAATGGACTGAGAAAACACCGGGAACGGGACGCTATTAAAATGTTTTCGAACCGGAAAATGATGGTGCTGTTGGCAGCGGAAGCACAGAACAATCTGCACCTTGCGATGCCGTTTCGGTGTATGGAATACGACACGGAGGAATACAGCAGGCAACTAAAGAAACTGTACGAGGAGAACAGCGGGATGCTGACAGACAGCACAGAATATTTAAGCCGCCTAAGGCGGACGGATCGGTTGATTCCGGTCGTTACGCTTGTGATTTACCATGGAGAGGAGGAGTGGAATGCGCCAAAGAGGCTAAGTGATATGCTCAAGCTGCAGGGGATTGATGAAAAGCTAAAGAGCCTGATCACAGATTACCCGATCCATGTATTTTGTTTAAAAGACCTGCAGGAAGAGTATTTCCATACAAATCTGCGGGAACTGATCGGACTGATGAAACGACAGAAAAACAAGGAAGAGCTTCGGAAATATTGCAAAGACAATGAAGAACGGATCAGTCGGATGGACGCGTCCGCATACGATATGATCTGTATTATGTTAAACAGGGAAGATTTATTGGAAAAGAAAACGAAATATTTAAAGGAAGAAAGCGAGGAATATGATATGTGTAAGGCTATGGAAGACTGGGCAGAGGAGTGTAGAAATGAGGGAAGAGCGAGTTTGCTGGAGCTGATTTCCAGGATGGCGGCAGGTGGAGATGCAGAATTTATTGTCCGTTTGTCGGAAAAAGAGGTGATGGAAGCGATGACAAAGAAATATGAGATGGAAGAAATATTAAAGTAAAGTTTTGGTTTTGAAAATGGTACGCGTGGCGCAGCAACACCATCTGCCATGAAAAGAGGAAGCAACCACTGAAAATGACTTGTATCTTTCCTGAAGGTTGTGATATAATCATACAGTTACAAAAAGTAGTTTTTAAAACCATATGTTGTGTGAGGGGCTTATGCAGAAAAAGGTACAGATCATCAGTGACGGTTCTCAGGATTTATCGTCGGAGTTATCCAAAGAAAAGGATATTGAGGTTGTTCCCTTTTATGTTTCGTTTGACGGGGAACACTATTATAAAGAAATAGAAGAGATCACAGTACGCGATTTTTATCAGCAGATGGTGGATCATCCGGATGTGTTCCCGAAGACATCCATGCCGTCTGTACAGGATTTTTATGAGGTGTTTGAAAAATCTGTAAAAGAAAATATTCCGGTGATCTGCATTTGCATCACGGCGAAGTTCAGTGGCTCTTTGCAGTCGGCAACTACAGCAAAGGATATGATCCTGGAGGAGTATCCGGAGGCAAAGATTGCGGTCATTGATTCGACATTTGATACGGTACTGCAGGGACTGTTTGTGCTGGAAGCGTGCAGACTGCGGGATCTCGGACTGGAATATGAGCAGATTACAGAAGCTCTGCTTTCGATCCGGGAGAGCGGCAGGATCTTTTTTACGATCGGCAGCATTGATTACTTAAAGCATGGCGGACGCATTGGAAAGCTTGCGGGAATTGCGGCCAGTGCGTTGAAAATCAAACCTCTCATCACACTGAAAGAGGGAGAAATTTTCAATTCCGGCATTACCAGAAGCCGTCAGAAATCGATGCAGAAGGTTGTGGAGATGACGGAAAAATACCTGGATGAGGTACAGGCAAAGCCGGGAGAATACAGCTTTTGTATCGGCTATGGCTATGACTATGAAGAGGCTGTCGGCTTCCGGGAGATGTTGAAGGACCTGATCCGGGAACGGCTTGGAATTGAAGAAATCGGCATTTATCAGATCGGTGCAACAATTGGAGTGCATACCGGACCGTATCCCATCGGGATTGGAATTGTCCGGCATGCCAAGGTGTAGCTCAGGATTTTAAACGTGCATGACAGGAACAGGAGGGACAGCTCTCCTGTTCTTTTTTTGTCGTGCTGCGGCGGGACAAAACGTTGTCGCTTTCGCAGCATGCCGCGGACGGAGTGTTCTGCAACACGGCATTTGGTGCAGAAGCTGTAGAGGATGCAGCCATAGCATGGCTGTCGGTCATCGTACATGCCGGCGTAAGCCCTTCGTCCTGCATCAGGGCGCTGCCCCAACGATACATCGCTTCGAGAATCGGGAAAAGGCTTTCACCGAGCGCCGTCAGCGAGTAATCGACGCGGGGCGGAACGACCGGATAAACTGTGCGGGAAATCAGACCGTCTTCTTCCAGTTCGCGGAGCTGCTGGGTCAGCATTTTAGGCGTCGCTTCGGGGACGAGACGGTGCAGCTGGTTGAAGCGCAGCGTCTGACCGGTCAGGTGCCAGAGCAGCAGCGCTTTATATTTGCCGCCGATTAAGCGGATTGTAGCGGAAACGGGGCAATTTTTATTGACCGAGGGATTTTCTTTTGAAGCCATAGCGATTTCTCCATTCTTATTCATGACAATAGAATGCTCGCAGAGCGTATATTCTATTGTTGTGAGGTGAACACTATCCTTTTGGGTAGTATATTACAAAATAGTGCATTCTTTATTTTTCTATCCTAATTGTTATAATGGTAGCAGAGGATAGAAAAAAAGACAAGATGAGTTCTTTAAGGGCAGCCTTTAAAAGCTGTAAAGCAGGAAAGACTATACAGGACGGCTGCAGAATGGAGATATATGAAAAAAGAAACCTATGATATTACCGGCATGTCATGCGCGGCATGCTCAGCGCGAATTGAAAAAGGAATTTCCGGAATGGAGGGCATGCAGCAATGCAGCGTCAATCTGCTGAAAAACAGCATGACGGTTTCCTATGATGAAGCCGAACTGGATTCCGGGAAAATTATTCATCAGGTAGAAGACATCGGCTATGGCGCTTCGCTTCACCAGACACAGGGCAGCAAAACGACAGGAGCATCAGGCAGAGGAAAAAACGGTGCAACAGATGCGGCTGCGGCGGCAGCAAAGCAGATGAAGCAGAGACTGATCGTTTCGTTAGTCTTTACGATCCCGCTGTTTTACATTTCGATGGGACATATGGCTGGCTGGCCGCTGCCGTCGTGGCTGCTGGGAGCAAGAAATCATATGATTTTTGCATTTACCCAGTTTTTGCTGGTGCTGCCGGTTTTGATTGCAGGCGGACATTATTTTAAAAACGGATTGAAAAATCTGTGGCATCGCTCTCCGAATATGGATTCGCTGATCGCATTGGGCTCCGGCGCGGCGTTTGTGTATGGCATCTATGCGATTTACAAAATCGCCTGGGGCTTTTCCATCGAAGATATGGATATGGTCGAGACCTTTGGCATGAATTTGTATTTTGAATCCTCGGCGATGATCTTGACACTGATCACTCTGGGAAAATTCATGGAGGCCCGGGCAAAATCCAAGACGTCCGAGGCGATCACGAAGCTGATGGATCTGGCACCGAAGACCGCGAAGGTATTAAGGAATGGACAGGAAGAAGAAATTTCCGTAGACGATGTACAGAATGGAGATATTCTGGTTGTTCGGGATGGTGATACGGTTCCGGTGGATGGAAAAATTACAGAAGGCTTTGCTTCTGTGGATGAATCTGCGATCACCGGCGAAAGCCTTCCGGTGGACAAGCAGACCGGAGATCCTGTGACCGGAGGTACGATCAACCGAACCGGATATTTTCAGATGGAAGCAACTGCGGTTGGAGAACATACGACACTGTCAAAGATCATTCAGCTGGTAGATGATGCGACATCCTCCAAAGCGCCGATTGCAAAGCTGGCGGACAGGGTCAGCAGTGTGTTTGTTCCGGTTGTCATTACAATAGCGCTGTTGGCGGCAATCCTCTGGATGCTTGCCGGTCAGAGCTTTGAGTTTGCACTTTCTGTTGCGATTTCTGTGCTGGTAATTTCCTGTCCGTGTGCCCTCGGACTGGCAACGCCTACGGCGATCATGGTGGGAACCGGACGGGGGGCGGCGAAGGGTATTTTGATCAAATCTGCGGAAGCGTTGGAGATTACACATAGCATCGATACGGTTGTTCTGGATAAAACCGGCACGGTAACCCAGGGCAAGCCGGTTGTGACAGACGTGATCGCGCTGGAAGCAGACGGAAAAACAGCAGGTGAAAACACGCAGGCGTATACAGAGCTTTTGCAGCTGGCCTTTTCTCTGGAAAAAATGTCCAGCCATCCGCTTGCAGAGGCGATTGTCAAAAAAGCGGAAGCATGTTCAGCAGCGTTCCAGGAGGTTTCGGATTATGAGATGATCCCGGGACAGGGCATCGCGGGAACGATCGACAAGGCACGATGCCTTGCGGGAAACCGTAAACTGATGGAAACCAACCGGATCGACATTTCCGTAGCGGCAGGATTGCAGGAAAAACTGGCGGATGAAGGCAAGACGCCGTTGTATTTTGCACAGGGAGGAAAGTTCCTCGGCGTGATTGCTGCTGCGGACGTTGTAAAACCCACCAGCAGGGAGGCAATTGCCAGACTGCAGGAGATGGGAATGGACGTCATTATGCTGACCGGCGACAATGCAAGAACGGCAGAGGCAATCAAAAAACAGGTTGGCATCAAGACGGTTATTGCGGACGTGCTTCCGCAGGATAAAGAGGAAAAGGTTCGTCGGCTGCAGGAGCAGGGACATAAGGTTGCGATGGTGGGAGACGGTATCAACGACGCGCCGGCACTGGCGAGGGCGGATGTCGGAATTGCGATCGGCGCAGGAACAGATGTGGCGATCGAATCAGCGGATATCGTACTGATGAAGAGCGATCTGATGGACGCAGCATCTGCGGTAAGCTTAAGCCGTGCGGTGATGCGCAACATCAAGCAGAACCTGTTCTGGGCATTTTTCTACAATGCGATTGGCATTCCGGTGGCAGCAGGCGTGCTGTATCCGGCATTCCATATTTTATTAAACCCGATGATCGGTGCGGCGGCGATGAGCTTCTCTTCTGTATCCGTCGTATCGAATGCGCTCCGCCTCCGGTTCTTTACGCCGAAGTGGAAGCAGGAGAGCGGTACTGCAGATTTGCAGACAACCGGAAATGGCGGTATGATGGAGCAAAGCACGGCAGCCGCGGAAATTGCGGATAGAATAGCCCAAAATGATGAATCAAAAGGAGAGACTACCATGAAAAAAACAATCAAAATCGAAGGCATGATGTGTCAGCACTGCGTAAAGGCAGCAACAAAAGCGCTGGAGGGCGTAGCGGGCGTGACCGCTGTAACCGTAAGCCTGGAGGATAAGCAGGCAGTTGTAGAAGGCACAGCAACCGATGAAGCGTTGACTGCAGCAATCGTAGATGCCGGCTACGAAGTGAAGGGGATAGAATAAAATCTTGACAGCTCCTTTCCTGATTCTGTATAATGGATGAAGTAAACATGTCAAAAGCGGATTGCCTGAAATAAAGCAGAGAGAACAGCTTTGTATAAAGATCGCTTCGCACAGGATTTATTTCAGACAGGGAAGGAACCGAATTTCATGGATAACGCGGACCCTGACGGGGAAACGAATTTTCTGAATTCCAATCACAATACAAAATGGACAGAGCCTGTGCTCTGTTGGAGAAAGCTATAGGAGGCATAGCCTGTTGGGAGTTCCCAATGGGTTATGTCTCTTTGTCGTAGAAAAAGGAGAGATTTTAAATTCATGGTAAAACTACTTTTGTTACTGATCATTCTGATTCTGGTCAATGCCTTTTTGGCGGCGTCCGAGGTTTCCGTTGTATCGCTGAATAAAAACAGGCTGCGGGAGCTGGCAGAGGACGGCGATCGGAAAGCACAGCGGCTGCTGAAGTTTGCAGAGGAGCCGAATATTTTTCTATCTACGATTCAGGTCGGGATTACACTGGCAGGATTTCTGGCCAGTGCAGCTGCAGCGGACGGATTTGCAGGCAAATTGATGGCATGGTTGTATGAACGGTTGGGAACAAGCGGCATAAGCCTTTCTGTCTGTCATGTGCTGGCAGTTGTGCTGGTGACAGTTGTGCTTTCGTACTTTGCATTGCTGTTTGGCGAGCTGGTGCCGCGTCGGATCGCGATGCAGCGGCCTGAAGCTGCAGAAAGAATGACCTGTAGTGTAGTCGGTGTGCTGACGGTGGTACTGCATCCGGCAGTATGGCTGTTGTCGAGGTCTGCAAAGCTGATCTTAAAGCTGCTTCACTTTAAAACGGAATCCGTAGAACGCAGCGTTACGGAGGAAGAGATCCGGCGGCTGGTTGACCTTGGCGGGGAAAAAGGAACGATAGACCACGATGAGCAGGAGTGGATTCAAAACGTGTTCCGGTTTGACGACATTTCGGTGCGGGATGCGATGACGAGAGAAGCAGATATGGTCTGTTTTTCGCTGGATGAGGCGGACGAGGACATCATTTCGACGATCCGGGAAAGCGGTTTATCCAGATATCCGGTTTACGATGAAGATATTAACGATATTATAGGTATTCTGAATGCCAGGGATTATCTCCTGGATCGTAAAAATGACAGCCCGTCAGGGTTAAAGGAGCTTTTGCGAGAGCCTTATTTTGTACCGGATACGATTCATGCAGATGACCTGTTCCGGGATATGCAAAAAGGAAAAATCCATATGGCCATCGTTATCGACGAATACGGACAGACGGCGGGGGTTATTACAATGGAGGATCTTCTGGAGGAGATCGTCGGAAATATTTACGATGAGTTCGATTCCGAGGAGCCGCCGGAAATCGTTCAGCTGGAGGACAATTTGTGGAGGATCTCAGGCGGCGCATATGTTGAGGACATTGCGGAAGCACTGGATCTGGATCTTCCGGAGGATATCGATTATGACACGCTGGGCGGCATGATCTTCAGCTGCTTGCGGATCATTCCTGCGGACGGCAGCCAGTTTGATGTGCAGGTCAACGGACTGAATATTCATGTGGAAAAAATGGAGGATCAGAGAGTGGAATCTGCACTGGTCAGCAAGATCCTGCCGGAGAAAGAAGAGGAAGAGTGAGCTGTAACGAACATAAAAAGCCGGTCGGCACAGAAGAATTTTCTTCCATGCCGACCGGCTTTTTCAGATAAGCTATTGTCAGCTTCAGTTCTGATATCCCATCGCTTTGTGCGTTCCGTTTCCTTTTTCAGGAGCGGCCTGTGTGTTGTCAGTAGACTGGCTTTCTTCAGAGCTCTGTGCGGAGGAAAGGGTGATGGTCAGCTCCTTTTCTGTATAAATGCCGCCCTCGCCGGGAGACTGTACCGTAATAGAAACCGCTTCTCCGGCTGCGTAGTACTGCAGCTTTTCTTTCAGCTCCTGAATGGTGCTGACGGTCTTACCATCGAATTTTGTGATGACGTCACCCTTGCGGATGCCGGCCGCTTCTGCACCGCTGCCCGGAGTAACGCTTGCTACATAAACACCTGCGGGGATGCCATAGGCTGCGTTGATGTTGGAATCCACGGTGATGCCTGCGATACCGATGCTGGATTTCTGGCTGTCAGCAACCTTGGTTCTGGTCGTCTCATTCATCAGCTCTTCGATGATGCTGGATACTCTGGTGATGGGGATTGCATAGCCCATGCCTTCCACCTCTGTGCTGGCAAGCTTTGCAGAGTTGATACCAATAACCTCACCCTTCATATTGACCAGTGCGCCGCCGCTGTTACCGGGGTTGATGGCCGCATCTGTCTGGATGTAGGTAGGTGTCTCTTTTGTGGTAACAGTGCTGGAAATGAGGGCATTGCTGTCATCGGAATCCGAAGAGGAAAGGGTACGGTCTGTGGCGCTGACAATGCCGGTTGTAACGGACTGACCATAGCCGAGTGCGTTGCCGATGGCAACAACCTGTTCACCGACCTTTAAGGAATCGGAATCGCCCACTGCAGCCACTGCGATCTGGGATATTGTATCATCGGAAATGCTGGAAAGCGGAACGGCGATGACTGCCAGGTCGTTGTCGGAATCTGTACCCTTGATGGTTGCTTCGTAAACGGAGTTGTCAATGAAGCTTGCAGAAAGGGTATCCGCGCCTTCCACAACGTGATTATTGGTGACAATCAGCAGCTCCGTATCGTTTTTCCCAATGATAATACCGGAACCAACGCTGGTGCTCTCTACCTCCTGAGCCTGACCGCCGTAGCCGAACATGCTGAAATAGTTCTGTACCTCCTGTACAGATTTATTTGTGATGGATACGATAGAAGGCATAACAGATTCCGCAACGCTGGAGACGTCCAGACTTCCGGAGGATGCTGTGCTGCCTGTGCTGACCGGTGTGGTAGCCTTTAACAGGCCGCTGGAAGAGCTTGTTGTCTGGGAAGAAGCGGAAGCACTTTCCGAGGATGCAGCTGTTGAAGCATTGTTCCGATAGCCTGCCGCGTAGTTGACACCCAGAAAGGTACCGGATGCAACGCCGCCAAACAAAACAGCGCTCAGTGCAATTGCACCGGCTTTTTTGGCAATGCGTGCTGCACTCGTATTTTTTTTGCGGGGACGAGTCGGTGCCTGCTGTTCCGGGGTATTGGTATAATGATAATCCTGTTCTCTGTTGTCGAAGCTCTGGTTTTCATTTTCGTACATAACTGTCACTCCTTTTCTTATTCTGCCGGCGAGCTGCCTGATCGGTATCAGTCTGCCGGGAAAAACGGTTCAGCGAAAAGACTTATGCTGAACCATTGGTCTTTCTCTTTATCTGAGAAACAGTATAAAAAGGATTTGTGAGGAATGTGTTGGAAAAGTGTGAGGATTATGAGGAAAAATTGCGAAGGAATTGTGAAAATAGCTGTTGACAGCCGGATGGAGCTTCAGAATACTTTTGTATTCTGAATGGTTCCGGTTTCCCGGAAAATTTCCCATTCGCAGATATTGACCGCATGATCTCCGATGCGTTCGAGGTATTTGGCCAGCATCAGGGCATCGAGGCTCTCTATCGCATCGGAACGATCTTCTTTTATGTGGATAACGATATCATTCTTTACCTTATCAAAAAGCTTGTCGATGATATCATCGGAAGCGATGACATCATTCGCTTTTTTCTGATCCCGGGCGACAAAGGCGCTGACTGCCTCGTGTACCATCTCCCGGGAAGCTGCGATCATTGGCTGCAGATGTCCGGAATAGCGTTCCAGCTGCTTGTGATCCATCTGCTGAATCAGCTCTGCGATATCAGAGGCGTGGTCTCCAATGCGTTCGATATCCGTAACGACCTTCAGAATAGAAGAAACTGTGCGCAGATCCTGTGCAATGGGCTGCTGGGTTGTAATGAGCATCAGGCACTGAGCTTCGATGCTGCGCTCCAGGTTGTTGACATTGCGGTCATCGGCCACGATCCGCTCTGCCAGCTGCATATCCTTGTTTTCGATGGAAAAAAATAAATTTTTCAGGGAAGCTTCAACGAGGTTTCCCATTTCCTCCAGGCTTTCGGAAAGCTGTACCAGCTCTTCACTGTATAATTTTCTTGTTGTCATAGATACCTCCATTTAAAATGAAAAATCGCAATGTAATGCCTGTTTACTATGCTGGGAAAGAGAAAAACGGGTAGGGTCTGTCAGGATCAGCCGAACCGTCCGCTGATATAATCCTCTGTGCGTTTATCCTGCGGATGGGAAAAGATCTGCTTCGTATCGCCGAATTCCACCATTTCTCCCACAAGGAAAAAAGCGAGATCGTCAGAAATACGGGCAGCCTGCTGCATATTGTGAGTGACAATGACAACCGTGTATTTTTCCCGCAGGTCTGCCATCAGGTCCTCGATTTTCATTGTAGAGATCGGATCAAGGGCGGAGGTGGGTTCATCCATCAACAGGATTTCCGGTGAAACAGCAAGGGCACGGGCAATGCAGAGACGCTGCTGCTGACCGCCGGAAAGACCGAGGGCAGATTTTTTCAGGCGATCCTTGACTTCATCGAAGATCGCAGCGTTTTTCAGACTGGTTTCAACGATTTCGTCCAGCTGAGCCTTGTTTTTGATACCGTGGATCCTGGGACCGTAAGCGATATTGTCGTAAATGCTCATGGGAAAAGGATTGGGCTGCTGGAATACCATACCGGCTTTTTTACGCAGCAGAGTGACATCTACGTGGGGATCGTAGATGTCCTCGCCGTCAATTTTGACCTCACCGGTGATCTTTACATTGTCCACGAGGTCATTCATACGATTTAAGGTTTTTAAAAAGGTGGATTTACCGCAGCCGGAGGGACCGATAAAGGCGGTGATCGCTCCGGCCTTGATATTCATATTGATGTTTTTAAGGGCGTGATTTTCGCCGTAATACAGATCGAGGTTCTTCGTGCTGATTTTGATATTGCTCATGAATTCTCCATTCTGCAGGCGCTGCTGCGTCTGCGTTATCCTCCGGTTAATCGAGTTTGGAAACATCGAATTTCTTTGCGAGTATTTTGGTCAGAAGGTTGATAAAAAGGACGATGATCAGCAGGACAGCGGCAATTCCGAAGGCTGCGTCATATTGTGCCTTGGACATGCTCAAGTACAGCTGGATAGTAAGGGTTCCGCCGGATTCGAAGATTTTTTTGAAAAATCCTGCAAAGGTCTTGGGCAGAAGATAGCCGCTTCCGGCGGTGAATAAAAGGGCGGCGGATTCTCCGACGATACGTCCGATCGCAAGAATGATACCGGTGATAATGCCGGGCATTGCGGAGGGGAGCAGGATCGTGCGGATCATGTACCATTTGGTTGCGCCGATGCCGAGTGCGCCGCTGCGGTAGGTCGCAGGAACTGTTTTTAAGGCTTCCTGTGTGTTTCGCGTGATCAGGGGAAGAACCATCAGGGTCAGGGTCAGGGCGCCGGTCAGGATGGAATAGCCAAGTCCCAGGGTGGTTCCGAAAAATACCATACCAAACAGACCGAAAATGATAGAAGGAATACCGGAAAGGGTTTCTGTCGTAAATTCGATCAGCCGGACGATTTTTCCGGGCTTTGCGTATTCGTTTAAGTAGATTGCGCTGCCGACACCGATGGGAGTTGCGATCAGCAGGGTAAGGATAATGATGTAAAGTGTATTGACGATATTTCCGGCGATACCAAAGGTTCCCTTGATGGTGCTGGGAACAGAGGTCAGGAAGGAAAGACTGATCTGGGGCAGGCCTCTGAGAAAGACATAGCCCATAATCGCGATCAGTAAAAGGATGGAAAATGCCGCAGCCAGATCGATCAGAACGGTGAGAATGAGATCGGAAGGCCGGATTTTTTTAATTAAAATACTGGAGGAACCGGGAGCCGTAAGCTCTGTGCTCATTACTCTTTTTCTCCTTTCAGAATTTTGTTCAGGGTCATGTTAATGATCATAATGAATACGAAGAGGACAAGGCCGATGGTGAATAGTACCTGACGGTGTAAATCTGCTGCATAGCCCATTTCAGCAACGATGGCGGTTGTCAGGAAGCGGACAGAGTGAAAGGGCAGAGGGGCGTTGACACTGCTTCCGGATACGAGGCTGATTGCCATTGCTTCACCGATCGCACGGCCGACACCGAGGACGATGGCGGTTGCGATACCGGATTTGGCTGCCGGGATCGTTACACGGAAAATTGTCTGGATCCTGGAAGCACCCAGACCCAGGGAGGCCGCCTTTAAGCTGGCAGGAACGCTGCGGAGGGCGGATTCGCTGATGTTGATAACAGTAGGCAGGATCATGATCGCAAGGACAAGCACGGCGGAAATAAGGTTTGCACCGCCGGTAAACTGATGGGTCGCAGAGCCTGCAAAGATTTTCTGCTCGAGTTTATACATTGCAGGACACAGCAACAGGATACCGAGCAGACCGTAGATAACGGAAGGGATACCGGCGAGCAGCTCAATTGCGGGGCGGACGATTTTAGAGAGGGGCTTGGGCGCTGTTTCTGCAAGAAAAACAGCAGTCAGGACGCCGATGGGAACGCCCAGCAGGATCGCAAGGGTTGTGCCGACGATGGAGGTCAAAATGACGTATAAAATGCCGTAACTGGGATCTGCAGCGGTTGGCTTCCATACTGTGCTGAACAGGATCTCTGTAAGTCCCACCTTTGTAAGGGCGGGAGTACCATTTAAAAACATATAAACTGTAATGGAAATGACTGCAAGAACAGCGAAAAACGCGCAGATGGTAAAAATGATCTCAGCAGTTTGCTCTACCACGGATCTTGCTTTTTTATTGCCGATAATAGAATTCATAAAAATCCTCGTTTCCAGGCAGCCTGCAGAAGGCTGCCTTTAATCAAAGGTTATCCCCTATGCGGTTGTGCACAGAATACTGGAAAATGCAGGTCCGACATTGCCGGGCCTGCATCCAGCAGGGAGTGTTTTGGAAAAGAAATGTTGTCAGTCAACTGTGATCAGGCCAACGGATTTGATCAGAGCCTTGCCCTCATCGGAGGTAAGGTAATCAAACAGTGCCTGTACTTCGGTCTTCTGCTCGGAGATTTCACCTTTGGTTGCCATTACGAAAGGTCTGGACAGTGCGTAGTTGCCGGCTTTAATATTTTCTTCCGTTGCGTCTACGCCATCGAGCTTCAAAGCTTTTACGGAATCATCTACAACATCGAGAGAAACATAACCGATCGCACCGGGGGTGGAAGCAACCTTTGCCATAACGGCACCGGTGGAATCCAGTTCGTTTGCGTAAACGCAGGCATCTGCGATGTCCAGCAGCTCTTCAAACGCACCTCTTGTACCGGAGCCTGCCTCACGACCAACAACAACGATCGCCTGATCGTCTCCGCCAACCTCACTCCAGTTCTTTGTTTCACCGGTGTAGATGGAAACCAGCTGATCCTTTGTGAGATCTTCTACCTTGTTTGCAGGATCTGCAACTACTGCGATACCGTCAATTGCAACGATGTTTTCTGCGGCGCCTGCGCTCTTTTCATCGTCCTTTAAGTTTCTGGAAGAGTTACCGATGTCAACGCTGCCTGCCAGGACACTTTCGATACCTGCGGAAGAACCGGTAAACTCAGCAGTTACGGTTACGTTGGGATATTTTTCCATGAAGCTTTCTGCAACTGCATTTGCCAGCTTTTCCATGGAAGTGGAACCGGACATGCTGACGGAACCGGAAAGATCTGCATATTTGTCTGCACTGTCTGCGGCTGTGTCAGCAGCTTCAGTAGCCTCAGCAGCTGCTGTGCTGACAGCCTCGACGGGGGTTTCTGCAACTGTGTCAGCTGCACTTGCTGCAGTATCTGTTGCAGCAGTATTGCCGCAGCCTGCCAGAGTGCCAACTGCCAGTGCGCTCATTGTAAGAAGTGCGATCAGTTTGTTTTTCATAATGTTTCTCCTCCTTGATGCCGGAAGTATCCTGTTCCGGGCTGATGAATGAAATATAGTGAATGCCTGAAGCCATATGCCGTCTGCCTCATTGCGAGACTTATGATAAGTCATTTGAGCAATGCAAGATATCACGATCCGGTTAGGAATGGGTAAAGGTTGTGTAAAATGATGTCGGAGTCAAAAGCCCTGACCCGGATGCCTGTGGAGCGCTTCGAGGTGTAATACACATAAATATACATATAGAATGTATATTGGCGAATAATATACATACAGGTGAATATTTATACAAGAAAGAGGTAAAAAAGTGAATATTTTGTGAAAATTTATACTTGATTTTTAAAGGAAGTGTGATAGTATAGATGTCATGAAACGGAATTACAACGGAAAAGGAAATCCCGTTTAAAGATGTCTTTAAAAATAAATCTAAAGATAAAAGAATAAGGAGACATCAGAGGAGAAGATTGAAAAATAAGATTTTTCAATCGCGAGATTTGTGTCTGCGCGCACTTGACACAAACTCGGCATGCGCAAAAAACGTGCGCAGAAATGAGGAGAAGAAAAATGAAAATGAAAAAATTACTGACAAGCGTATTGGCAGTAGCCATGGTTGCTTCTCTGGCAGCATGTGGTTCTTCTGCATCCACAGAGACAACAGTACAGGCAACAGAGACTGCAGCAGAAAGCACTGCGGCAGAGACAGCAGCTGCAGAGACCGATGAAGCAGCCTCCACAGAAGCAGAAAGCACAGATACCGCTGCTTTTGATCTGGCTGGCAAGAAGATCGGTGTTCAGCTCGGTACAACAGGTGATCAGCTGGCAACGGAATATGAACAGAACGACGGTTCTACTGTAGAACGTTTCAACAAGGGCGCAGATGCAATTCAGGCATTAAAGCAGGGCAAGATCGATTGCGTAGTGATCGACTACAATCCCGCAAAGGCTTTTGTGGAAAAGAATGATGATTTACAGATTCTGGACGAAGAGCTTTCTTCTGAAGAATATGCAATGTGTGTCAACAAAGACAACAGCGAGCTGACTGCAAAGATTAACGAAGCGCTTACTCAGTTAAAGGAAGACGGTACGCTGGATGCTATCGTTTCCAACTACATCGGTGATGAGGCAGGACAGCATCCTTATACCTCTCCGGAAGGTGTAGACCGTTCCAACGGCACACTGGTTATGGCAACCAATGCAACATTTGAGCCTTATGAGTATTATGAGGATCAGAAGGTTGTCGGCATCGATCCTGATATCGCGCAGGCTGTCTGTGACGTGCTTGGTTATGACTTAAAGATCGAGGATATGGAATTTGATGCAATTGTCAATGCAGTTGTTTCCGGCAAGGCTGATTTCGGTGCAGCAGGCATGACGGTAACAGATGAGCGTAAGCTGAGCGTAGACTTCACAGATACCTATGCAACAGCAAGCCAGGTGATCATTGTAACAAAGTAATTACAAGAGATAATCGGAAAGCAATTATAATATGGAAGATTTTAAACTCAAATTTATTGCAAACTTTATAACCGATAATCGGTGGAAGTACTTCACCAACGGATTGGGAACAACTTATGTTGTTTCCTTTTTCGCTGTTATTCTGGGCGTTGTCATCGGTGTGCTGATCGCAGTGGTGCGGTCGTCTGCAGATAAGCTGGACCGTCCTCCACTGGTGGTTAAAATTCTGAATGTGATTTGTAAGCTGTATCTGACGGTTATCCGCGGAACCCCTGCAATGATCCAGCTGCTGATCATGTATTACATCGTGTTCGGTTCTGTGGATGTCAGCAAGCGGCTGGTTGCGATTCTGACCTTCGGAATCAACTCCGGCGCATACGTAGCGGAGATCATTCGTTCCGGTATCATGTCTGTGGATCAGGGGCAGTTTGAAGCAGGCAGAAGCCTGGGACTGACCTATGTGCAGACGATGTGGTATATTATTATCCCCCAGGCATTTAAAAATGTCCTGCCTGCCCTGGGCAACGAGTTCATTACCCTGTTAAAGGAGACGTCTATCTGCGGTTACATTGCATTGACGGATGTTACGCACGGTGCGAATACCGTCAGAAGTCAGACCTATGAGCCTTATATGCCGTTGTTTGCGGCAGCTCTGATTTATCTGGTCAGTGTGAGTGTACTTTCAGCTCTGATCAGCAGACTGGAAAGGAGGATGCGTGTCAATGAGCGATAACGGACAGGAAAAACAGGTTCTGTTTGAAATCAAACAGCTCTGCAAGTCCTTTGGACCGACGAAGGTGCTGGATCATATTGATGCGACGATCCGCCAGGGTGAGGTAGTCGTTATTGTAGGTCCCTCCGGCTCCGGTAAATCGACCTTTCTGCGTTCCTTAAACCTTCTGGAAATGCCGACCTCGGGCGAGATTTTATTTGAAGGAAAAGAAATTACAGATCCGAAAAGCAATTTGAATCAATATCGTCAGAAAATCGGAATGGTGTTCCAGCATTTTAATCTGTTCGCAAATAAGACGATTCTGGAAAACATGACGCTGGCACCGATCAAGGTGTTAAAAAAGTCCAAGGCGGAAGCGGAAAAAGAAGCGATGGAGCTGCTGGCACGTGTCGGCCTTGCAGAAAAAGCAAACGCTTATCCGGCACAGCTGTCCGGCGGTCAGAAACAGCGAATCGCCATCGTTCGCTCTCTGTGCATGCATCCGGATGTCATGCTGTTTGATGAGCCTACCAGCGCACTTGATCCGGAGATGGTTGGCGAGGTTTTAAGTGTAATGCGGGATCTGGCCCACGAGGGTATGACAATGGTGGTCGTTACCCACGAGATGGGCTTTGCCCGTGAAGTCGGCACGAGAGTGCTGTTTGTGGATGAAGGCAGGATCAAAGAGGAAAACACGCCGGAAGAATTTTTCGATCATCCGAAAAACGCGAGACTGCAGGAGTTTCTGTCGAAGGTGATCTAAAGCAGATTTTCCGGAAAAATGACAGAAAAAGATTGATTTTGTAAAAATCATAAAAAATTGATATGAAATGGAAGAATTTCAACATGCCGGGGCAGTTGCAGTTCTTCCATTTCTTTTGTTACAATAAAAAGGATAAACTGGTTATTTTATCCGCGTATTTAGAGAATGACTTTTGATCAGGAGGAGCAGGAAAATGGAAAATGTAACACAGAAACGGACGCCGGGGGAATGGCGAGAGCTGTTTTCTTCGCAGGAATTTGAAGAAGCCTATGAATATGGGGGCGATGACCTTGGGGCGGTTTATCAGACGCAGGGGACAGACTTTGCACTCTGGGCCCCGACGGCAGAGCGGGCAGAGCTTTTGTTGTATCGGGCAGGAAGCGCAGAGGAGGGTGCAGCAGAGCCCTTTGACCGGACAGAAGCGGTACGCACAGAAAAAGGCGTTTTCCGTGTGCATAAAAACGGGGATCTTTCAGGTGTTTATTATACCTGGCTGGTAACGGCGGACGGCCAGACACAGGAAACTGCAGATCCTTACGCAAAGGCCGCCGGAGTAAATGGACAGCGCAGTATGGTGATCGATCTGAAAAAAGCTGAGCCGGAGGGCTGGGACAAGGATCAGGAGAAGCTGCCAAAGGCTCCGGCACCCGTTGTCTGGGAAGTGCATGTAGGCGATTTTTCCCACGATCCCCAAAGTGGTGTTTCGGAAGAAAATCGAGGGAAATATAAAGCGTTCTCAGAAAAGGATACCTGTCTGGATGGAAATACAGGAAACCCGACGTGCATGAGCTGGCTGAAATGGCTGGGTGTCACTCATGTCCAGATATTACCGATGTATGATTATGGTTCGGTAGATGAAACCGGAAAGAAGCTCCAGTATAACTGGGGGTACGATCCGATGAACTATTTTGTACCGGAAGGCTCCTATGCGACCGATCCGTATCATGGAGAAGTACGGGTGCGGGAATGCCGTGAAATGATCCAGGCCTTGCATCGCGCGGGAATCCGGGTGATCATGGATGTGGTGTATAACCATACATTCAGCATAGACTCTGTTTTCCAGAAAACTGTTCCTTATTATTTTTACAGACAGGAGGCAGACGGCAGCTTTTCAGACGGCTCCGCATGCGGCAACGATACAGCAAGTGAGAGAAGGATGTATCGCAGATATATGATCGACTGTATTTGCTACTGGGTAAAGGAATATCATGTGGATGGATTCCGGTTCGATCTGATGGGACTGCATGATACGGAGACAATGAATGAGATCCGTGCGGCACTGGATCGCCTGCCGGGTGGAAAAGAAATTCTGATGTACGGCGAACCGTGGACGGCAGGCAAGACTGCGATTCAGCCAGGCTATGAGCAGGCGCTGAAATGCAACGCAGCCCTTTTGTCTGACCGAATCGGATTTTTCAATGATGATATTCGGGATAGCATTAAGGGCAGTGTTTTTGAAGTCAAGGAGACTGGCTTTGTCAACGGAGCAAAGGGACTGGAGACTCAGATTCGTTCCAGTGTGCTGGGATTCTGTGACGGAATGGGCGGTTATCAGCCATCGTCTGCACAGCAGTCCATTTCCTATGTCTCAGCCCATGACAATTATACGCTGTGGGACAAGCTGGTGCATACGCTGACGGACAGCATGGAGCCGGATTTTGGCGCATACAATGAAGTAGCTCTGGCGCAGAACCGTCTTGCTGCGGGAATTTATTTTACCTGCCTGGGGATTCCGTTTTTACAGGCGGGAGAGGAAGCGGCGCGTACGAAATACGGTGACGACAACAGCTATCGCTCCGCGGCGAAGGTGAATCAGCTAGACTGGACCCGGATGCATGAATACCGGGATTTGGCGGAGTTTTACCGCGGTCTGATCCTGCTGCGAAAGAGTTTTCCGGCATGGAGGCAGAGAAGCCTGGAGGTGCTGGATCAGATCTCCTTTGTGGACGCACCGGAAGGCTGCGTAGCCTTTACCATCCGGACAGGGGCTGAGCCGGAGGCTGCAGCAGAAAGCGTCCTCACAGACAACGTTGCGCCCTGGCAGGAGCTGTTTATCATTTACAACGCGAATAAGGAAGCTGTGGAATTTCGACTTCCGGGCGGGAAATGTTCTGATCCGGAACAGGAGCTTTCTGAAAATTATTTTGCCTTGGAGGGCAAGTGGCAGTTGCTTACAGATGGAACACGGTTTAAAATAAAAGAGGACACGAAATTAGAGCAGATAAAAGAGCTGGAAGGTTCTGTATGGGCAGAACCGGTGTCTATTACAATATTAGGAAGATAAGAGGGAACAGGTATGAGAACAAGCGGTGTGCTGCTTCCGGTATTCAGTCTTCCGTCTCCGCACGGGATCGGCTGCTTTTCCAAGGAAGCATATGAATGGGTGGATTTTTTGAAGCTGGCAGGACAGCAGTATTGGCAGATCCTGCCGCTGGGACCGACAAGCTATGGGGACTCCCCATATCAGTCCTTTTCTACGTATGCGGGCAACCCGTATTTTATTGATCTGGAGGAGCTGGTGGAAGCCGGGTTTCTGACCAGAAAAGAGGTAGAAGCCTGCGATTGCGGCAAAGCGGCCAGAGATATTGATTATGGAAAACTGTATGAAAACAGAATGCCGCTCTTAAAGCTGGCATATGAGAGAAGCCTGGAGAAGCCTGACCCGAAGTTTACAGCATTCTGGACAGAAAATGCCTGGTGGCTGGATGACTATGGCCTGTTCATGGCAGTGAAGGATATTTTTGACGGAAACAGCTGGGATCAGTGGGCAGAGGATATTCGCTATCGCTGGGATAATGCGATGTGGTATTACAAGACCAACTATTCTAAAGAAATCGGCTTTTATGTATGGCTTCAGTATCTGTTTTTTACACAGTGGCAGAAACTTAAAAAATATGCCAATGATAAGGGATTGAAGATCATTGGTGACATTCCGATCTATGTGGCATATGACAGCGCGGACGTCTGGGCACATCCTGAGATGTTCCAGCTGGATCAGGAGAGAAAACCCGCCGCAGTTGCAGGTTGTCCTCCCGATGGATTTTCTGCAGACGGACAGCTGTGGGGCAATCCGCTGTATCGCTGGGATCATCACAGAAATACCGGCTATGACTGGTGGATAACACGAATCTCCTGGTGCTTTAGACTGTATGACGTTGTCAGAATCGACCATTTCAGAGGCTTTGATGAATATTTCTCCATCCCTGCAAAGGACAAAACCGCGGTGAATGGTCACTGGGAAAAAGGTCCGGGTATTGAGCTGTTTCAGGCGATCAAGGCACGTCTCGGTGAAAAACCTATTATCGCAGAGGATTTGGGCTATGTGACGGATACTGTCCGCAGAATGGTAAAGGAAAGCGGCTATCCGAATATGAAGGTTCTGGAATTTGCATTCGATTCCAGAGATTCCAGCGGCGCAGGTGATTATCTGCCGCATAATTATGAGCATAACTGCGTAGCTTATACTGGCACCCATGACAATGAGACGATCCTGGGCTGGCTGTCCAGCATTAAGCCGGAAGAGGTTCAGATGGTGCGGGCATACTTAAACCGTCCTACAGAGAGCAAACAGGTTTTGGCATCCGAGCTGGTTCGTACCACCATCGCTTCTGTGGCGGATACCTGTATCATTCCAATTCAGGACTATCTGGGACTGGATAACAGCGCAAGAATCAATTTCCCGTCAACGCTCGGTACGAACTGGCGCTGGAGACTGATAAAGAGTGACCTGACAAAGGCGCTGGCAGATTCTATCCGCAAGCAGAATATTGTTTACGGCAGAGTGAAGTGGGAAGATCTGCAGGAGGATGAAAAACCGAAGGATCCGGAAGAAGAAAAAGAGACAGAAACAGAACCCAAGCAGAAAAAAGACAGTTCTGTAAAGGAGGCAAAAGACTGATGGAATTCGGAAAATTATGCAGTTGGGAAAAGCAGGGCAATCGTGTTGTTTTTCAGTTTGAGAAACGAACGGGACGCGTGGAGATCCTCACACCGGAGATTTTTAATGTATTTTCGGGAGTGGTGAGTGAAGAGCATCGCTCTAAGGCCATTGAGGGAGACAAGTCTGTTGCAGTTGATTTTACGGCGGCAGAAGCAGACGGTGCAGTAGAAATTTCCACAGATGCAGTGACTGCACGGATTTACGATGATTTCAAGGTCGATTTTTATAAAGCGGACGGCACCGTTTTGTGCCGGGACTACCGGGGCAGCAGAAAGATCTGCGCCGGTCTGAGTGATGAACTGAAGGCATTAAAAGAAGCAGAGGGACACAGTGTAGAGGAGCAGCGCACGGAAGCGGTAGAGGTTGTCAAGCAGCTTGAGGGTGACGAAGCCTTTTACGGACTTGGTGATAAGACCGGCTTTATGGACAAGCGCGGCTATGAATATGTGATGTGGAATACGGATGATCCGGCTCCGCAGATGGACAATTTCAAGTCCCTCTACAAATCCATTCCGTTTTTTATTACCTTACATAAAAATGCAGTGTTTGGCCTGTTCTATGATAACACCTACAGATCCTGCTTTGATATGGGCAAGGAATCGGAGGAGTATTACTGGTATGGCGCTGCAGACGGCAATCTGGATTATTATCTGATCGCCGGCGAGAGTATGCCGGAGGTGCTTGGCAATTATACTTATCTGACAGGTACGGTTCCGGTTCCGCAGAAGTGGACCCTGGGCTATCATCAGTGCCGCTGGAGCTATATGTCTGAGGAAGAAATCCGGGATGTTGTTTCCCACATGAGAGAGTGCGGAATCCCCTGCGATGCCATTCATCTGGATATCGATTATATGGATCACTACAAGGTATTTACCTGGACACCGGATAAGGAACGTTATCCGGATCCGGAAAAGATGATTTCTGATCTGGCGAAGGACGGCATCAAGATCATAACGATCATTGATCCTGGTGTAAAGCTGGAAGAGGGATATTCTGTTTACGACAAAGGTGTGGAGAACGGCTATTTTGCAACGACGCCGGAGGGTGAGATCTATGTCAATGCAGTATGGCCGGGAGATGCGGTTTATCCGGATTTTGGCAAAAAAGAAGTGCGTGACTGGTGGGGCGAGAATCAGCAGTTCCTTGTAGATAAAGGCGTCCGCGGCGTATGGAACGATATGAACGAGCCGGCAAGCTTCCGCGGGGAGCTGCCGCAGGATGTGGTGTTTACCGATGAGGACGAAAAGAGCGACCACGCGAGAATGCACAACGTTTATGGCCATAACATGGCAAAGGCAACCTACGAGGGCTTAAAACAGCGGGACGGCAGACGTCCGTTTGTCATCACGAGAGCCTGCTATGCCGGCACGCAGAAATACAGCACAGCATGGACAGGCGACAATCACAGCATTTGGGCGCATCTGCAGATGGCGATCCCGCAGCTGTGCAACCTTGGTATGAGCGGAATGTCCTTTGTCGGTACAGACGTGGGCGGTTTCGGTTCGGATTGTACAAAAGAGCTGATGTGCCGTTGGGTAGAGGTTGGATGCTTCTCTCCGTTATTCCGAAATCATTCCGCGATCGGAACACGGTATCAGGAGCCCTGGAGATTCGATCAGGAAACCGTGGATATTTACCGGAAAGCAGCGCAGCTTCGATATCATCTGATCCCGTATTATTATGACCTGTTCTTTACCGGAGAAAAGACCGGACTGCCGATCATGCGTTCCCTGGTGCTTCATTATGAAAAGGATGAAGTGGCAAAGGAGTGCAATGCAGAATTTATGGCAGGACCGAATCTGCTTGCTGCGCCTGTTGTAACCCAGGGCGATCGCAAGAAGATGGTTTATCTGCCTGCAGGAACCTGGTATGACTACTGGACAGGTGAAAAGATTTCCGGCGATCAGGGACAGTGGATTCTGCGGGATGCTCCGCTGGATACCTGCCCGCTCTATGTAAAAGCAGGCGCAGTGCTGCCGGTATGGCCGAAGCAGAATTACGTGGGCGAGAAGGATACCAATCAGGTGCTGATGCTGGAGGTGTATCCCGGAGAAGGAAGCTGGGATCATTTCCAGGACGACGGCGAAAGCTTTGCATACCGCGATGGTGTATACAATCAGTATCACTGCGAACTCAAAGACGGAAAGCTGACCGTATCCTGTGTTCATGATGGCTATGAAAAGCATTATCAGCGCGTACAGGTTCATTGCCTTGGAAAGACCTTTGAGGCTGAGCTGAAGGACGGCGCATGCTGTGTAGAACTGTAAAAAACGCTCTACAGGGTTCATAGAAAACAAAAAAGACCGCAGAACGTGCACATTGTTTGTACGGGTTCTGCGGTCTTTTTGGATTCATGACATTAGAATGCACACTTTACGGGAATTCTAATGCTTGTATAAACTTAGTGTGTTTTGTCGGAGCAGGCTTGGGTTTTAGTCAACCTTTACCGGGTTGGTAACGCTGACGGTATGATCGTACCATTTTCCCTTGGTTCCGATCAGGGCGAGGTCGAAGTCTTTATCCAGCGCTTTTACCGGAACGTCAAATCCGTTTACTTCTTCGGTCGTGCCGTCATCGTAGGTTACGGTATCAGTGGTGGGCTGTAAAAGCTCTGCACCATCCTTTTTGGCGTCAGCAGCCTTGCCGACAAACAGGTTTACGATGTTTTTGGAGGTCAGGCTGATGTGAATGGACATCTGTCCATCTTTTACAGTCAGGACACCTTTTCCGTCGTTTGCTTCATTTACATGGAACATGCCGCTGTCAGTTTTGAACTCTACTTCATAGGTTCCATCTTCCAGGACAGCATCTGTAGTGTCAGAGTTGGATGCAGCCGATGTGCCGAGCTCTTCCATAGCAGCGTGTGTGTGGGAAACATATAAATCCTGGATGACAGGGATCTGTCCAAGACCGGCGATCTGGGTTTCAATGCTGTCGAATACGCCGGAGGCTTCGAACTGGCTCTTCCAGGAGTCATCATCGTCGCCAGCCATATCATTGTTTGCATGGTCGCCGGCAACAACCATCAGAGGACGGAGAATTACTTTCTTGTAGCCGGCTTTCTGAATCTTTTCGATCACTGCTTCGCATGCAGTATCTTCAGGTTCACCCTCTACAGTGCCGATGAACACATTGTCATATCCGAGGGCATTCATCTGGTTCTGCATCTGGCTGTAACTGATTTTTGCGGTATGAGAGGTTCCGTGTCCCATGAATACGAAAGCAGTTCCGTCTTCCTTTGCAGCGTCAAGGCTTTCGTAGCCTGCAGTTTTTACTGCCTCTGCTGTAACTGCCTTTGCAACCGCTTCTTTATCGCTGTTTACGGAATCGTCTGCAGAGCCCACTTCACCCAGAAGAGGCTCGGCGATGGATACGGATTCAAACTTGTCGCTGTAGCTTGCAACCGCTTCGCTCAGTTCGTCATATTCTGCACCGTGCATCAGATGAGTAGGCTGTACGATCAGATTCTTTACACCGTTATCAACAGCACGCTGCAGTGCCTGATCCATATTATCGATTTTTTCACCATCCCGTGCCTGCACATGGTTGATGATGATCTGTGCACTAAATGCACGTCTTACGGACCAGTCGGGATATGCTTTCTGCAGTGCTTTTTCGATGCCGCCGATATCCTCTGTACGGCTGTCGTTAAAGGAAGTGCCAAAGCTTACAACAAGCAGTTCGTTTTCCCCGATCTCATCTGCGTTTAAGGGATCATCCTTGGAAGCGTCGCCGGTATCTCTTCCGAAATAATCGGGATCGGCGTTTTCGCCTTCTACCAGTTCTTTCTGAGCATCCGTCAGCGCATCCCATGCTGCCTTTGCTTCGGCACACTGCTCATCGGTGTTATCGTTTCTTTCCTGAACATAGATCTGGTCGATGAGGGCGGCTACTTTGTCTGCGGCTTCCTGGTCAGATTCTGCGTCAGCGGTTTCCGCTTCTGTCGCAGTTTCCTGCACAGTTTCAGTGGCGGTGGATTCCACAGCGGTTTCAGCTGTAGAGCCACATCCGGAAACCAGCGCAGCAGTCATTGACATGGATAACATCAGTACGATCAGTTTCTTTTTCATAAGTTCCTCCTTGGGAATGGGTTCGGATTGCAGAAACGACGGGCGTCGGGCAATCCGGTATCAGAGGACAATAAAATTTTGTCCCAACAGTGTGTGGATATGGCGATAAATGAGTGATACGGGAAATTTTCGTTCAGATGCCGTTGAAAAAAGAGAAGAAAGGCGAAATGTGCAAAGTTGGATCGCTGAATCAACTCCATAGAGCGGAGCCATAGCTTCGAATCTCGGAGCGCAACAAAATAAAACCAGAAGTGTTTCTGATTTTGCAGATTTCGTACTGCCAGTTTCTCGTGGCATGAATTTTCATTCCTGTACTGCGAAAGGCAGGTCTCCCGACTGAACGCTCTGACGCTTCGACTCCCTTCCCGGTCTCCCAGTGGTAATAAGCCGTCGCTTGCGAATCACGGTGACGAGTTCGCGCAGGATTTGCACCCGCTTCCCTTTTCACCAGACGCATATGGTCTGACACCTTACGCATTTATTCAATTATGCCTTATGCCAAATTATTCTAGCATTCCTATAGTTAGTTGTCAATGTAGGGGGAAGAACGAGATTTGTGTCTGCGTGCACTTGACGCAAACTCGGTATGCGCAAAAAGTGTGCGCAGAAATGAGAGGAAAGATGGAATATGATTTTCGGAACGTTGTTACTGATGGAAAATGCGAAAAATAAGCGGCTTCCGAATCCTCGGAAACCGCTTGCTCATGACAATAGAATGCTCGCAGAGCGTGCATTCTATTGTATACTGACTTTTTAGA
>OHLA01000254.1_pt1 | contig 24581 bp, 20 predicted proteins | sample 1568961 | NCBI WGS metagenome assembly OHLA01 (sample SAMEA3879530, study PRJEB24766) | human gut metagenome | biome: human-associated habitat; feature: feces | place: USA | collected 1985/1987
GCAGGGACGCTTAACGCTACACGTCCGCAGGTTAGTACATATATCTCAGGTTAGTAGCGTTTTTTTGAAAGGTCAATGTCAGTGCAGTTGCACAGATACACTCACGAAAATATTAACTACTTATCGGTATGGAAGCTGTTTTTGGCGGTATTAGCGATGAGTTTCAATGTACGATTTAATGATAAATCGGTTTTTAACCGGCTGAGGATTTACCCTCAGCCCATAGCAAGCGCCGGAGTTTCACTCTTTCTCAGCCTTGCAGTCTGCTTTTGTGCCATAACAAGCTCGTAATATACGCCCTTGCTTTGTAAAAGCTCGGTATGTGTTCCGGTTTCGGCAACTCTGCCCTTTTTCAGCACTATAAGCCTGTCGGCATTTGCAAGCGTTGAAAGCCTGTGAGCTATCGCTATTGTCGTTCTGCCCTTTATCAGCCTGTCGAGAGCGTCCTGTATCTGCTTTTCGGTCTGTGTGTCAAGCGATGCGGTAGCTTCGTCAAGTATAAGTATCTTCGGGTCGTGCAGTATTGCTCTTGCAATCGCTATTCGCTGACGTTCGCCGCCCGACAGATTGTAGCCTCGCTCTCCCACAACGGTATTATAGCCGTCAGGCATACGGGTGATGAAATCGTGGCAGTTTGCCGTCTTTGCGGCATTGACTATTTCCTCAAAGCTTGCATCGGGCTTCGCATAGCGGATATTGTCAAGCACCGTACCGCTGAAAAGATACGTTTCCTGCAATACAACTCCCACCTGCGAACGCAATGAATTCTGCGATATGTCACGCACGTCCGTGCCGTCTATCAGCACCTGACCCGATGTTGCGTCATAAAGGCGCATAACAAGGTTTATAAGCGTGGATTTGCCGACACCGGAATGTCCGACTATGCCTATCATCTCGCCTTGCTTTATGCTGAACGAAATGTCTTTCAGCACAGGGTTATACGCCTTGTAGCCGAAATATACGTTTTTAAACTCGATATCGCCCTTTATATCAAGGCTGACAGCGTTCTCAGTGTCGCTTATATCATTATCCTCTTCAAGTATCTCGAATACCTTTCCTGCACTTACTCTTGCCTGTGCAAGCACTCTGGGCAGGCTTGTAAGCCACTGGATAGGACCGTAGAGCATAGCGACATAGGTTGTGAACTGTATCAGCTCACCGAGCTGCATCTCTCTGCCGAGTATCATACTGCCGCCGAAGAACAGCGCACAGAACTCGCCTATGCTGAATATGTAACGGATAGGCGGCTGTACCATATACCAGAGTATATCGGCTTTCTTTACAGAATCTGCCCATTTCGCAGAGGCATTTCTGTACGCTTCTATCTCTCTGTCCTCGTTGCCGTAGTTCTTTACTACCCTTATTCCGTGCAGAACATCGTGCAGAAGCTCGCTTGCACGGCACTGGAAGCGCCACACTCTGCCGTATCTTACGCTTATCGCATTGAACGACTTTACCGAAAGGAAAGCCGCAAGCGGTAAAGGAACGGTAATTACTATCGCCAGTTTCCAGTTTGTGATGAACATAATTATCAGAAGCGCAACAAGTGCGGTCGTCTGAAAAATCATGTCCTTGCCCTGCCTTGTCATAAAATCCTGCAATGTTGCCGCATCGCCCGATACACGGTTGATAAGCTCGCCGGGAGTGCGTTTTGCGACATTGCTCATGGATAGCTGCTGGGTCTTGTTGAAAATATCACGGCGCAGATCCCTGCCGTATGCCGTTGATATTTTATAGTTGCACACCTCCTGCAGCAGCCTGAATCCCATAGATGACAGGTTAAGTACAAGAATGCACAGCGTTATCTTCCAGAAAAGCCCCCAGTCGCTGTTATTCGGCACTATAAGGTCATCTACCAGTATACGCTGGAACAGCGGATTGATAACGTCAAAAGCATACAGCACGAATGTTGCGAAAAGCGACAGACCAAACTGCACCTTGTACGGTGCAAGCCTTTTTACGAGCTTTAAAAACACGCCCTTTTTCGCATCGCAGAACATACATTTACTGCTGCCTCTTAGTGCCGCTCCGCACTTCTGACAGCTTGGCTCGTCTGCGTCCGTATGCTCGGTAAATTCGCCCGTAGCAATGTAATGCTCATATATCTTTGCAAGTTCCGCATAGTGCATATAATACTTCTGCGAAAACTGACAGACGCATATATCCCTGCCGTGCATATCCCTTACGCACAGCATCGAACAGCCGATAAGCTGTTCTACCGTTATCTTGCTTATATCCGATACGGCAAACTCCCGTACCGCTTTATCGTCATAATATACCGTGAGCTTGTCCTTTGTGGCAGTAAGATGCCCGTTTGCGTTTTTAGCCTTTTTGTCTATGTCAAACGGCAGTGAAAAGCTCACGCTGTCAATATCCACGCCTTTCGGTACTGACAGTTTCAAATTCATTTATACCCGCTCCTTTCTGCAAAGGCAATAAATGCGGTATCAGATGAACAGCTGGAGCTTTTTGATGCTTGCCTTGTCCAGCCTGTCAACATCAGGTACGCTGTAGCGGTTTCCGTCTGCGTCCGTCACGGCAAGCATCTTTCCGTGTATCACTCTGAAATTATGCCACCAGTCATACACGGCTATTTTCTTTTCGCCTGCCGTAGTATCGGCTTCAAGGAAAAGATACCCCATCTGATTATCCGTTATCCTGTGAATCTTCTTTATCTCGGGAATGTAGTATTTGAGCTTGAGATAATCATCGGCTGTCTTTTTAGTATCAGCCGCCAGATCTTCAAGGTCCTTTATAACGCCTATCTCTTTCCACTCGTCTTCATCATTCTTATAGCTTACGCTTATATACCTGTTTTCGTCGTTGAACGGTACGAGCCTTGTAAGATCAACCTTTTCATAATCCCTGCCGTCATACGAAAACTCAAGATAGCCGCTTTCGGTTTCGGTAAGCCCGATTTTATCGGGAGAAAGAATGTTAAGCGTATCTACATCATAAATTGCAGTTGTATTCTGTTTCATAAGCGCTCCTTTCTGCGTCAGTCAAGTCCGACAGATTTCAGCGACTCGCTTTGCAGCTTATACAGCTCGAAGTATTTTCCGTTTGTGCGTATCAGCTCATCGTGAGTTCCGCTCTCCTTTACCTCGCCGTGTTCGATAACATACAGCTTGTCTGCGTCACGGAGCGTTGAGAGGCGGTGTGCTATCGCAATTATCGTTCTGCCGCTCTTGAGATTATCTATCGCACTCTGTATCTTACGTTCTGTTGCGGTATCCATAGCCGCTGTAGCCTCGTCAAGTATAAGTATATTCGGCTTCTGTATCAGCGCACGGGCTATTGATATACGCTGTTTTTCGCCGCCCGACAGGCTTACGCCGCCGCTTCCCGTTACGGTATCATACCCTTCGGGGAGCTTCATTATAAAATCGTGAGCGTTTGCGCTTTTTGCCGCTTGTATCACTTCTTCCATTGTCGCATCGGGTCTTGCGTAACGGATATTGTCTGCGACAGTTCCCATAAACAGATATGTTTCCTGTGACACAACACCGATATTCTTTCTGAGAACGTCAAACGGTATCTTCTTTACGGGTATCCCGTCTATCGTTATCTCGCCCGATGTTACATCGTACATTCTTGATATGAGATTGATGATAGTCGATTTACCCGCACCCGTCTTGCCGACCATGCCGGTAAATCTGCCCGCCTCAGTAGCAAACGACATATTTTTAAGCACCGGTCTGCCCGCTTCGTATTCAAACGTTACATCTCTGAAACAAATATCGCCCTTCAGAACACCGTCCGGTATAACGGCAGGTTCAGCGGGCGGCTTCACTGTAGGCTCGCTGTCGAGTATTTCAAACATTCTGCCTGCGGCATCGGTACACCTTGCCCAGTCGTTGCCCATATACATAAAGAAGAATATCGGATCCCATATTACGCCGAAATAGTTTATGAGCAGTGTCAGTCCGCCGAGCTGAAGGTTACCCATCAGCACAAGAGCAACGCCAAGACAGTATATAACACCGCTGAAAACGGCATATATTCCGTGCTGTACAGGGAAGAAATGAGCGCTCCTCTTATCCCTTGCGTATTCAGCCGAATAAAGATTATTATTCTTTCTGCCAAAACGGGATATTTCCTGTTCCTCACGGGAAAACGCCTTTACTACCCTGTGTCCGTTCAGTGCGTCCGACAAGGTAGACGTAACACCTCGTCTTGCAATATCACGGTTTCTCCAGTGCCTTCTCTGACCTCTCAGCCAAAGCACCTCGCACAGCAGTACAAAGAACACAGCAAGGAACATCGACAGCGATATTATCGGGTTCACCATAAGCATAAGCACAACAAGCCCTGCTATCTTTATCATATTCGCAATAAACTGCGGAACTATATCAACGAAAAATCCGTACACGTCAAAGCTGTCACGGTCTACCCTGCCCATAAGCGAGCCTGTCTGCTTAGTTGTGAAGAATGACAGCGACAGCTTCTGCATAGAAGCGAAAATATCCGTCCTCAGCTTATGTATTACCTGCGGTGTTATCCTGCTTATAATAACACCGTAGATCATCGAAAATCCCGTAGACAGCAGTGAGAATGCCGCCATAACGAGTATCACGAACAGTATCTGCCCGTGCAGACTTCCGCCTTCACTCAGAACATCATCGTACAGCATTTTTGTGCCGAAATAGGGGGCGATAAGTCCCAGCGCCACCGATACCGCTATCAGAGCAAGTATCACCGCTATCTGCTTTTTGTAGTCGCCGAACATACCGAGCAGCCGCTTGAACACCCATGTACGCTTGGTGCAGTACGGGCAGAAGGCTCTGTTCGGGTCGGGATATTTTCTGTTGCACTTCGGACAATACAGCGTCTTGTCATCAAGTGCGGAATCGTCGGGCGTTTCACCCTTTTTGATAGTTTCATAACGACGGCAGAACTGCTCGAATTTTTCGGAAAATCCTCCCGAAAACATCGCAAGCTGTTTTTCCGTGCCGTCCGTCATCTTCGCCATCAGTCTTGCCGTAAACTGATAGCGGTCAACATACAGCTTTTCGATTTCCTCCATAGGATATTCGCTGAAATCCTTGAAATCAAACTGTGTGTCAAACGTCTTTTTATTCTTTACAAGTCTGTCATAGCCTGATAACAGATAAAGCGTTTTGTTATCAAACGTGATGTAGGTGTCATAATAACACCCCTCGCCGTCCATATCTGCTTTTACGCAGTATAACAGCTTATCCGTATCGACCGCCCTGACAGAAAAAGCTGCCTGCACAGCGGCAGACAGCTTATCAAAATACTTCATTCATTCACCGTTTCTTTCCGACCGTAAATGCGGTCTTGCGAAACACAAAAAGATACGGCATCAGAGCGATTTACCTTTTGCCTGCCGTGCGTGTGCAATATCTTTTTATGTATTTCAAACGTTACGGCAGCCGCAATAAACCGGCAGATCGACAGATGCAGACCGTCCTACAAGGCTCATTACAGACTTCCGTTCTTAGAATTTTCTTCTGACAGCTTATCTGTAAAAGAGCATAGCATCCCCTTGTTACAGATTCGCCCATGTGGATATTATATTAATTCCGTTCCTGTTTTCCTTGTATGTCGGTCAATGCTTATTATCTGTACATTGTGCTTGCCACTTCGGCAAGAATGTCCACGCCTTTTTCAATCTGTTCGTCTGTGGGAGTGGAATAGTTAAGTCTGAATGACAGACAAGGAGCGTTTTCATCAGTTAAGAATGCGTTGCCGGGAACAACAGCTACCTTGTTCTTTACCGCCTTCTTGCAGAAGTAAGGCATATCGCCGTCGGGAAGCGTACCCCAGATAAACAGACCGCCCTCGGGTTCTGTGAACTTTATGGACTTGGGCATCTTCATCTTGAGGTTTGTAAGCATAAGATCCGACTTGCGCTTGTAGATTTCTCTCAGCTTTTCAAGGTGCTGTTCAAAATCGTTTTCGGTAACGAACTTATAGGTGATCATCTGCGGCAGGATAGAGGTGTGAACGGTTGAAACCTGCATACAAACTACAGCCTTAGCGATTACGTTCTTGGGGGCGCAGAGGTATCCCACACGCAGACCGGGGGCAAGCGTCTTTGAGAATGTTCCTGCATAAAGAACGTTACCGTTCTTGTCGAGCGATTTTATGGTAGGCACATTTTCACCTATATAACGAAGATCGCCGTAGGGATTGTCTTCAAGGATATATACGTTGTACTTCTGAGCGAGCGCAAGTACAGCCTTGCGCTTTTCAAGGCTCATTGTCTTGCCTGTAGGGTTCTGGAAGTTGGGTATGAGATAGATGAAAGCCGTTCTGGGATTCTCTATAAGAGCCTTTTCGAGCTTGTCGATATTTATACCGTCATCTTCCATCTCAACGCCTACAAGCTTAGCATTATAGGAACGGAATGCGTTCAGCGAGCCGATGAACGTAGGAGCTTCGCAGATAATCGTGTCACCCTCATTGCATATCTCCTTGGTCACTACCTCAATAGCCTGCTGTGCGCCCGATGTGATAACCACATCTTCATCATTCTCGTTGAACATACCTTTTTTCTTAAGGTCGTCCTTTATCCAGTTACGAAGGGGTGTATAGCCCTCCGTGATAGAATACTGAAGTGCGTCAATGGGCGTGGTTGTAAGTATTTCATTTGTTATACGGGCAATTTCTTCCGTGGGGAAAGCCTCGGGAGCGGGATTGCCCGCCGCAAAGCTGATTACCTCAGGATCTGCCGTAAATTTAAGTATCTCTCTTATCGCAGAGGGCTGCAATGTCTGTACTCTGTATGAAAATGCGTTCATATTTATATGTCGGTCTTACCGCCGCATAAACGGTATGACCTTTCCTCCTTGCATTTATTTTGTAATGGGTGAGTGGCATATTGGGTCTGCCGCTGTTACAATAGCTATATTTTATCACATATTTAAGCGGATTGCAACAATTTTTACAGCAAACAGCTTTTAATCACGGCAGATTGCGGATGTATTTCGGATTTTCACGGAACAATCGCTTAATTCCAAACGAAAAATGTTGACTTTTATTAAAAAACGTTTTATAATTTAAGTAACGGTTTTTGCCGTGTAATTCAGAAAACGGAATGTTTAAATACTATTCGGAGGTAATAACAATGGCTTTTTGCAACAAATGCGGAAACCAGCTCCCCGACGGAGCTAATAACTGCCCTAACTGCGGCGCTCCCGCAGGAAACACACAGCAGAACACACAGAACGCACAGGACTTTGTAAACAACATGATGAACACAAATGATACAACATCACAGTTTGATCCGCAGGATATAAACAATAACAAGGGTATGTCCGTACTTGCTTATATCGGATTCCTGTTCCTTGTTCCCCTGCTTGCTTGCCCTAACTCGAAGTTTGCACGCTATCACACAAACCAGGGACTTGTACTGTTCCTGTTAGAGTTTGCATTAGGTGTTGTAACAGGTATATTAGGTATTATTCCTATAGCAGGTCTTATAATCGGCGGACTTTTGAGCGCAGTAGGCGGTATCTTCACTCTTGTACTTATGATTATGGGTATCATCAACGCCGCACAGGGACAGGCTAAGGAGCTTCCTCTTATCGGCAAGATCACACTGCTGAAGTAATTTGCATAACATATCATATAAACAGCGTTGCCCCCGTCTTTCTGACGGGGGCTTATCTGTTTTTATAAGCATCGTTAAAATAGGACACAGCATAAAACCGCTCCGCCGTAAAAAATACGGCGGAGCGGTTTTTATCAATTATTCTTTGAAAGCCATATACTTGCCACATCAAGAGCCTCATAAAGACTGCCTCTTTCGCTCGTCTTTGTGATTATCTCTGTAGCCGGGGTTTTCGGATCGGTTGACATAAGCTGTACCCTTGTCTTGTCGGCTATCTCAAGATCCTTGACCTTGTGGGTGGATAATACAGTCAGCATGGCAACGTATTTGTCTGACATATTGCCATAATAGATAGTGTTGTCTTTCCTTACAAGAGGAAGACCTTTGTAGGTGAAAAATTCCTGCTCTGTCATAATAACCTCCACCGTTGCACTAACGGTCAGTATGTGACGGACAGATCCCGTGCAAAATTTAAGATCCGCCCCCTGTCGTCACATATCAATTATAATGCCCTGCGGCATCAGAACTCTGATACTATCTCTCCGCCAGAGAGAAGCGCATTCAGATTTTCAAGAAGTCTTGTCGCATATATCTGCCTTACCTTGTAGCGGACATCGCCGTTTACAACGATAATGCAGGTACGGTCGCTCTCGCTCGCATAGAACTCGACAACGTCGCTTTCCTTGCCTTCTTCACGATGATCGTAGGTGACACCTGCGATGAACTTGTTGTCGCCTGTAAGATCGTCAAGGTAAATCTGCTCTGCGTATGCCGAAAGCAGATACTGATAGAATGCCTTGAACTTGGCTGAATCTACCTCCTTGCCTTCGTATGTGAAGCTCGACTTGTCAGCGTCGCCCGTAATAGTGAAATCATATGCCTTTCTGTCGCTGTCATAGATTGTTACACCGTCAAGATAATAGATATAAGGTGTAAGGAACAGCTTATAAAGCATATTTTCGGGTGTTGCGGTAAGCCACGGCAGAGAGTCGGGAGAGAACACATATATTGCGTCCTTGCCTGAGAGCATACCATAGTAGCCCGTTATCGTCTTTATTTCTTCGCCTGTTTCATCATTCTTTGTAACAGTGTAGACAGCAGAGCCCAAAGTGAGCTTGGTAACGGTTTCCTTGTTGCTTACCATAGTAACGGTGCAGTACGGATCGTCAAGACCCGCCTGCTTTTTCTGCTCGTCTGTGGGAGATACGGCAAACACATCCGAAGCCGATATTCCGAACAGGCCGTAAATCACTTTCTTGTCAAGCTCATCATCTGCAAGGATATTGTTGTGGCTGGACATCTCATAAGCAACGTATGTTGACGAAAACTTCTTTTCGGTTTGCTCGGGGAGCTTGTCAAGAACTATATCCTTATCCAGATCCTTTCGCTCGATGCGGACCCTGTTTACTTTATCTTTCTCGGAATCATAAGCCGCTGTAAGCGTTGACTTGTTGACGTATGACAGCTCGCTGTTCATTGCAAAGCTGACGCCTGCATTTGCTACAAGATATACCGTATCGCTCTTGTCGGTTTTAACATACCACGAATTTTCGCCCTCGTACTTTATACCGATAAGGCAGGTTATGTCCTCAGCCTTGTTATCCTTGAATGTCATTTTAACCGTTGCGGTCGGCTTGTCAAAGCCGTACTTGGCAAGATCTGTCGCATTTTCCTCAACGATTTGCTTTGCACCGATGCCGCCTGCACTGCTCATTGCGGTTGAATATGCACTGCTGTTTGCAAGTGCCTCGGGGATTGAATCTATTCCCCACTTTTCCTTACCTAAACGGTTTATCGTATATTCGCCGCTCTCATTGCTTATCGTGAGCGTTGAAATATCATCGGCCGTATAATCGGTCACGCTGACGGTTTTGCTGCTTGACGTGCCAGAGTCTGCGTTGTCGCTCTTCGGCTGTGTCAGCACCAGTGCGAGCGTTGCCGCACCGAGTACCGCAATGCCGATTACCGAGCCGAGTATTATTTTAGTATTTTTCTTCATTGCCGACCTTTCGCTTACTTATGCAGACGCTTTACCCATATTACAATACCGGATATTATCAGTAACAGAGGCAGTACGATAACGAAGCCTATAACAAGGCCGTTCTTCTGTGCGTCTGTTATCTCAAAGGTTGAGGTGTTGTAGGACTTGGGAGTGAGCGTAATGCCCTCCTCCTTGTTACAGCTTACGTTGAAGATATTCATAATAAGCTGTGAGTTGTTTACGGACGCTGTCTGCAGGAACGATGTGTTGAGGAATTCCATACCGCCGATTGCTACTATACGGCTGGAGAAAGGATTTGTACCCTCATATCTTGTCTTTACCGCCTGCATTATAACAGAATACTGCTTTCTTTCCGCATCGCTCTCGGGCGACCAGTTATCACCGCTGTCCTGCGGCTTTATAACAGCACCTGCATAGGTGTTCAGTATAGACTGTACGGTAATGTTGCCGTTGCCGTTCTGATCCGCCCACTTTGATGTCACAGGGCTCATATTGTAGCCGTGAACGGGCGAGCTGTTTGTGAACTTGCTGAAGTCTGTATCGGGTACTGAAAGCACCTGATATGTGTTCATACCGCTGTAGGTGTAGTTTTCGTCTGTCTGGTAGGTGATACCCTTTTCGACCTTCAGACCCCACTGGTCAAGCAGACCGTCAATGTTCGGTGAATCACCGAGCTTGGGATTGCCTACATATACAAGGTTCTTGCCGAATTTACCGCTGTTGTCAAGCCATGTGTCGAGCTTGTTTATATCGGCAACAGAATAATCCTTATCGGGTCCGAACATAAATACAAAATCGTAGTCCTCGCTTATCTTGTCGGTAAGCGTAATGTTCACCGATTCGATAACGTAGCTGTTTGTCTTGAGCAGATTCTGTAAAACAGTGTTCTCTTTTTCTCCGTAGCCCGTTAAAACCGCAACCTTTACAGGATCTGTATCGGTAACGTTCATAATAGCGGATACTACAGCCTGCTCTGCGTTGGCTTCAACCTTTTCAGGCCGCTTCACGCCGTAATAGTTGAGGTACTGTTCATTATATGTTATGCTGAGGAAGTCCTCATAGGTCAGCACCTTTACACGCTTTGTAGCCTTGCTCTCGACCATAATTTCATTCGAGGTTATGGTTTCGGTGTAATTTGCTATAAAGCCGGGGTTTGAAACTACATCAATATACTGTAATTTTATGTTGGAATTCGCCCCTGCGATCTTCTTCAGTATCTCGTTTGTCTGATAGTAATAAGAGCTGCCTCCGGTAAAAGCCGCTTCCTCGCTTGTTACCGTTATCGTAACCTCATCGGTCACGGTTTTGAGATAATCTACCGTTGACTGCTCAATGCTGTAAAGTCCCGAATCGGTAAGATCCGCCGTCGGCATGAATCTGTCACCGAGCAGTGTGATTATTACGTTTACCAGAACCACCGCCACTATAAATATGACCGTGAACAGTACCGACAGACCGCCGTACTTGAACTTCTTGTTTCTGAACGGATTCTTGCGGGGTTTGCCGTTCCTGCCGTCGTTCTTTACTGCAGGAGCGGTATCTGCTTTATTCTCAGCCGCTGTTTCTTTCACTTCAGCCGCTTCGTTTATTTTACTCATGCGTTTTCTCCTTTATCCCTTTATCATAGTCATCACTTATGCCCAGCGGCGTTTTTCAAGTACCCTTACCGTAAGGAACAGGAAAATAAAGATAACGCTCACAAAGAATATCAGACTTGACAGGCTGAATATTCCGTTTGTTATCTCGGAGTATCTCGAATATACCGAGATGCTTGAAAGCACGTCCTGTAAAAATCCGTTGGGGAGTGCGCTTTTCAGCGTATTCATAAGCAGTATCATAAGATTGATAAAGAAACCGCCTATTGCCGCTATCATCTGGTTTTCCGTAAGTGATGATATGAAAAGACCTATTGAAACGAATATACCGCCGAGAAGTAAAAGACCTACGGTGTTACCCCATATCGGGAGCCACGAAACCGTCGCAAAGGTCGACATTACAAAGCCGTACACCGGCATAACCGCAACGCCTATCGCAAATATTGCATAAGCCGCAAGGAACTTGCCCATTACTATAGACAAAAGGCTTACGGGAGCAGTCAGAATAAGCTGATCCGTCTTCTGCTTCTTGTCCTCAGAAAGCAGTCGCATAGTAAGCAGAGGCACGAAAACCATAAGCACTATGAACATCATCAGGAATACGCTTGATATATCGGTCGAGCCTACAGACAGGGAGAAGATATAAAAGAACAATCCCGAAAATGCGTAAAAAATAGCAAGGAACACATAGCCGAGCGGCGATGTGAAATATGCCTTCAGTTCTCTTTTAAATATTGCAAACATTTTTATTCCGCCTTTCCGCTTACTTTGACAGCTTCAGCTTATCAACGCTGTCGCCGACATTACCGTATATATCGCCCGTTGTGATCTTGAGGAACACTTCTTCAAGAGTAAGCTCACTGGACTTCATCATAAGCAGAGTGTAATTTCTTGACGCAAGACGCTTTGAAACTTCACGGCGAATGTCCGTACCGGGCTTTGCGTTTAAGAAGTATTCGCTGACGCCCTCCTCGACATTCTCCCTGTTGACGAACACCTCGTCCATACCGGGAATAGCCGAAAGCAGCTTCTTCACGTCTGCGGGATTTCCCTCACAGCGTATCACAAGCTTATGATCTGCGGACATATTCTTTGCAAGATGGTCTGCGCTGTCGTTTGCTACGACCTTACCTCTGTTGATGATAACTATCTTGTCGCATACCGCCTGTATCTCGGGGAGTATGTGGCTTGAAAGTATTACGGTATGGTTCTTGCCGAGTTTCTTTATAAGCGCTCTTATCTCGATTATCTGCTTGGGGTCAAGTCCGACCGTAGGCTCGTCAAGAATAAGCACCGGCGGATTTCCCACAAGCGCCTGTGCAAGACCCACACGCTGTTTGTAACCCTTTGAAAGATTCTTGATAACACGATCCTTGACATCGGTTATCTTTACAAGGTTGCATATCTCCTTTAAATGCGAGTTGATCGGCAGCTTGCACTTTTTCAGCCCGTATACGAACTTAAGGTATTCCATTACCGTCATATCAAGATATAACGGAGGCTGCTCGGGAAGGTAGCCTATCATTTGCTTAGCTTTTACAGGCTCTTCAAGAATATCTATACCGTTTATCTTTGCCTCGCCCTCTGTTGAGGAAAGATAGCCCGTAAGGATATTCATTGTAGTTGATTTTCCTGCACCGTTAGGACCGAGAAAACCAAGTATCTCGCTTTCTTCTGCGGTAAAGGAAACATTGCTGACTGCTGTTTTAGAGCCGTAACGCTTAGTCAGATTCTTTACTTCTATCATTTTTTGCTCCTTAAAACGAAGTATCCGGCAGAGCGTCGGTACATAGCCGTACCTGCCCTGCGCACATCTGCTATATTCTATCCTGCACAGGTGAAACCTGTGTGATAAAACAGTGTATTTATTGCTTGGCGGTGATTTTATCTTTGTCAAGCTGAGCTTTAAGCTCGCCTACGCTGTCAAAACGTCTTTCGGGACGTATAAAATCAAGCAGCGAAACACGCAGTGTCCTGCCGTAAAGATCACCGTCAAAATCCATTATATGCGTTTCCGCAAGAGGACTGTCCTTATAGTCAACAGTAGGCTTTACGCCTATGTTTGTAACAGACGGCATGACCCTGCCGTCAAGATATGTCACGCTCTTATATACTCCGAAACGTGGCATAACTATGTTTTCGGGGAAACGCTGGTTTATGGTCGGGCTTCCTATGGTTCTGCCTATGCGGTTGCCCTCTATTACTCTGCCCTCTATCGAAAAATCATATCCGAGCAGTTTGTTCGCCTTTGCTATTTCACCCGATTTTATCAGATTTTTGATGGCAGTTGAATGTACCACACATCCGTCCAGACTGAACGGCGGTATTATAACGACCTTTATGCCGTACTCATGGCATATACATTTAAGTTCTTCAGCGTTGCTTCCTCCGCCCGCTCCGAGCCTGAAATCAAATCCGCACACAACGACCTTTGCGTTCATTATCTTCACGAGAACCTTTTCGATGAAATCCCTTGCCGTGTAGTCGCACACCGAATTGAAATCCGGAGAATAAATATATTGTACTCCGGCTTCTGCGAGCTTCTCCAGCTTCATATCGTTTGTGAGCAGGTTCTCTATCCTTTCCCTTTTAGGCAATGCCGTGTCGCTGTGAAACGTGAACATTGCAGGGCAAAGCCCGCCGTGTCTGAAGCATTCCTCCACGACCTTCATATGACCTAAATGCAAGCCGTCAAAAAAGCCGAGTGCCGTTGCTGTCGGCGGGATGGGTATTATATTTTCGGTAATGTCAATCAAGAATAAACCTCCGTGTCCCGCATTAAATGGGAAAATCAAGATAATATATTAAGGTATACGCTTTTAAGCCCGTTCTCCCCGTTCACCCTTGCCACGCCTAAAAAATCACCATCGTGCTTAAGACGCAGGCAGGTGCCTTCCGGGTATGAAATATCCATTCTTCCGCAGTCAAGTATCATGCCGTTCATGAACAGCTTCTTTTGTGTACCGTCAAGAGTTATCTCGTCATAGCACGAGAAAACACGCTCTGTCGGCAGTACCAGCCTTGCGGTATCCTCAGGCGGCATATTACGAAGCGTTTCAATATCGTGGCAGTCCGAAAGCGTAAAGCCTGCCGCCATCGTGCGGCAAAGCGAGGTCATTATCGCTCCTGTGCCGAGCTTCTTTCCTATATCGCTTATGATAGTGCGGATATAGGTTCCTTTTGAGCAATAAATATCAAGCGTACCTGTACGCTTTTCCTTATCATAGTCGGACAGCTCTATCGAATATACCGTGACCGGACGAGCGGCACGTTCAACCTCAATGCCCTGCCTTGCAAGGTCATAAAGCCGTTTGCCGTTTATCTTCACCGCAGAATACATCGGCGGTATCTGCATTATATCGCCCTGCATAGTCTTTACCGCATCGCTAATTTCCGCAAGCGTAACAGGCTTTTCGCTCTTTGTCAGCACATTGCCCCATACGTCCTCGGTATCGGTAGTCACACCGAGCCTGAAGGTCGCACGGTATCTCTTGTCGCTGACAGGATTCAGGTCGGCTGTCTTTGCCGCTCTGCCGATATATATCGGCAAAACGCCTGTCGCCATAGGGTCAAGCGTACCGCCGTGACCGATTTTTCTCGTTCCTGCCGCCCTTCGCATTATCGCCACAACGTCAAACGAAGTGAAATCCTGCGGTTTATTGATACAGATTACGCCGTTTATTTCATTCATTTGCTTTCAGCGCCTTTTCAAATACAGGCAGCAGCTTTGCTTTCACAAACTCTATACTGCCCTCTATGGTACAGCCTGCGGCTCTGGCGTGACCGCCGCCGCCGAACAATGCGCACACACTGCCCGCATTTATCGGCTCTGCCGTTCTGACAGAGATCTTGAACGTAGCAGGACCCTTCTGCTTTACGGTAGCGCCGATAATTACGCCCTCTACCTGACGGGGAAGGCTTGCAAGACCATTGAAGTCCTCGCTGTCAACTCTGCCACTAAAGCGATCCATAAGCTCCGTTGTCAGCCATACTACGGCTACCCTGTCGTCACAGAAGAATTCCATTCCCTGCATTATTGCCTGTTCAAGCTCCAGCCTGCCCTTTGACTTCATATCAAACAGCTTGTAATTGATGCCGGAAACATCAAACTCATAAGCCATCAGCTTAGCGGCTATTATATGCGTTCTGCTTGTCGTGTTGGAATACTTGAAGCAGCCCGTGTCGGTTGCAAGTCCTGTATAAAGGCAGGACGCAATCTCACCGTCAAGCTGTGCGTTCATTTCCTCCGCTATCTGAAAAATAAGCTCGCAAGCCGCAGCCGCATCGGAATCTACAAGAGTATATTTTGCAAACTCCTGTCTGCTCTCGTGGTGGTCTATCGCAAGAAATATCCTGTCGCCGTATACTGCGTCAAGGTCACCGAGCAGTTTTCTGTCGGCAACGTCAACGCTCACTATGGTCTTTTCCTCAAAGTTCTGCTGTATCACCGTATCACGCAGAAACTCCATACGGGGCGCTATCTCATCCGCACACATAACCTTTGCCCGTTTACCCATCTTCTGAAGCATACCGCAAAGGCCATAAGCACAGCCCAGTGTATCTCCGTCGGGGTTGGCGTGTGACAGTATCAGAAAATCATCGTTGCTTTTCAGTAGTTCTGCCGCTTTTTTAACGTCTGTTATCATTATTGTTTACCTTTCGTCATCGCCGTTATCATCGGGTTCGGCAGGTTTCGGCAGTTTGCTTATCACCTCGCTGATATGCTCGTAATAATCCATCGAATTATCCGGCACGAATATCAGCTGAGGCAGCTTGCGCATCTTCACACGCTCGTTGATTCTTCTTTTAAAGAAACCCTCTGCCTTCTTGAGATGCTCGGCGACATTTTTTGTGGTGTCGCCGCCCTCAAGCGTTGTGATATAAACCTTGCAGTAGGACAGATCGCTTGTCAGCTCACAGCGTGACACACCGACCATCGCCTTTACTACAGCGCCGTCCTTTATATCACGCATAGCTGTGGAGATTTCACGTTTTATATCCTCCGCAAGTCTTGCTGTATTGAAATTTGCCATTAATCTCTGTACTCCTCGGTAACAAACGCTTCAAAGATATCGCCTTCCTTGATGTCGGTGAACTTTTCAAGCGTGATACCGCACTCGTAGCCTGCGGCTACTTCCTTCACATCGTCCTTGAAACGACGTAAGCCTGCTATCTTGTCAACGGCAACGATTATGCCGTCACGGACAACTCTTACCTCGCCGTTTCTCTGTACCTTACCGTCAAGTACATAAGAGCCTGCTACCACGCCGACGCTCGACAGCTTCATTACCTGTCTTACCTCAACACGTCCTGTATCAACTTCTCTGTACTTGGGCGCAAGCATACCCTTCATGGCTGTTTCGATTTCTTCTATTGCGTCATATATTACTCTGTAGAGTCTTATATCGACACCGTCACGCTTTGCGTTGTCTGCAGCCGCAGGGTTAGGTCTTACGTTAAAGCCTACTATGATAGCGCCCGATGCCTTTGCAAGCATAACGTCGCTTTCTGTTACGGCACCTACCGCACCGTGAATTACTTCTACCTTTACTTCCTCGTTTGACAGCTTTGACAGTGACTGTGAAACAGCTTCTACAGAACCCTGTACGTCTGCCTTTACGATGATAGGCAGCTTCTTCATCGAGCCTTCTTCGATCTGTGAGAACAGATTATCAAGGCTGACCTTCTTGTAGAGCTTGAACTGTTCTTCCTTAGCGTCGAACTTTCTCTTTTCAACAAGCTCTCTTGCGAGCTTTTCATCTTCAACAGCCGCAAAATCATCGCCTGCGCTCGGTACTTCCGCAAGACCCATTATCTCAACGGGAACAGAAGGACCTGCTTCCTTTACCGCTTTGCCCTTGTCGTCACGCATTACACGCACACGGCCTACAGCAGTACCTGCGATTATGGTATCGCCTGTATGGAGAGTACCCGACTGTACAAGAACAGTTGCGATAGGACCTCTGCCCTTGTCGATTCTTGCCTCGATAACAACGCCCTTTGCAAGTCTGTCGGGGTTTGCCTTAAGCTCAAGGACATCTGCCGTGAGGTTTACCATTTCGAGAAGCTCGTCTATACCCTCGCCTGTCTTTGCCGATACGGGAACGCAGATTACATCGCCGCCCCATTCTTCGCATACAAGGCCATGCTCTGTAAGCTCCTGCTTTACCTTGTCGGGATTTGCCGTAGGCTTATCCATCTTGTTTATCGCAACTATTATCGAAAGGTTTGCAGCCTTTGCGTGATTTATCGCTTCTACCGTCTGAGGCATAATGCCGTCGTCTGCGGCAACAACGAGTATCGCTATATCCGTAGCCAGCGCACCCCTTGCACGCATAGCGGTGAACGCCTCGTGTCCGGGAGTGTCAAGGAATGTAATATCCCTGCCGCCTGCCTTTACCCTGTAAGCACCGATATGCTGTGTGATACCGCCTGCTTCGCCGGACGTAACGTTAGCGTGTCTGATTCTGTCGAGGAGCGATGTCTTACCGTGGTCAACGTGTCCCATAACAACAACAACGGGTGAACGGGGCTGTAAGTTCTCCTCTGTATCCTCTACTTCTTCAAACAGACGTTCTTCGATGGAAACTACAACTTCCTTGGTAACCTTTGCGCCGAATTCTTCCGCTACGATACAAGCCGTATCATAATCGACCGACTGGTTGATAGTAACCATTACGCCCAGGCTGAACAGCTTCTTTATAACGTCTGCGGCTGTAACCTTAAGACGTGACGCAAGCTCCGATACTACTATCTCATCGGGAACCTGTATCTCAAGCTGTTTCTTTCTTGCCTTTTCAAGCTCAAGACGCTTCAGCTTCTGAGCCTCTGTTTCCTTCTTCTTGCTGAACTGCTGCTTGCCCTTCTGCGACTTCTGGCTTATCTTCTGCTTCTTTGTATAAGCGTCATTCTGACGTCTGTTGCCGCTCTCGGTCGAAGCTATGGTTTCATACTTCTCGTTGTACTTATCAAGGTTTACATAACTGCCTCTTGTGTCAACGTGCTTTGTGACCTGCTCGCCTCTCTGTACAGCCTCGCCCTTGACGTGCTTTGTGGGAGGTGCGTTTGTCTTGATATTTGCAAGGTCGATAACAGGCTGTGCCGGAGCTGTCTGCTGTGCAGGCTTAGCATCCCTGCGGTCATTTCTGGTATCGTTTCTTCTGTCGCCGTAGGGCTTTCTGTCACCCTGCTGTCTGTCGCCGTAGGGCTTTCTGTCACCCTGCTGTTTGTCGCCGTAGGGCTTTCTGTCGCCCTGCTGTCTGTCGCCGTAGGGCTTTCTGTCACCCTGCTGTCTGTCACCGTAGGGCTTTCTGTCGCCCTGCTGTCTGTCGCCGTAGGGCTTTCTGTCGCCCTGCTGTTTGTCACCGTAGGGCTTTCTGTCGTTACGGTCACCCATAGGCTTTTTGTCTGCAGGCTTATCGCTCTTAGCTTCGGACTTAGCTTCTGTCTTTATTTCGTGCTTTGCTTCAGACTTTGTTTCTGTCTTTATTTCAGGCTTTGCTTCGGGCTTAGCCTCTGTTTTTGTTTCGGGCTTTGCCTGTACCTTTTCAGCCTTGTCGGCTTCCTTATTGGATTCGGGCTTCTTCTCAGCCTTCTTTGCGGGCTTTTCTGCGGGCTTTTCTGCAGGCTTTTCTTCCTTCTTCTCCGTCTTGGGCTTGCTTGCCGAAGCAAAATATGAATTGAAATTCTTCACCTGGTTGCTCTGAGAATACTTTTCGAGAACAACAGACATCTCATCCTCAGAAAGCGAAGCCTGCGATTTCTTCTGTACTCCGAAATACTCCTGTACCACATCCGTAATTTCACTTACAGAAATATTAAGATCCTTTGCCAACTCGTTTACACGATATTTTTTATCCATTCACTGATCCCCTTTTTTATGTCAGATTTAGTATTGTATATATAAATCGGGTGTACCGCTTATTTCCCTTTATGCTCGCCCGTAAGGCTTGCGTATAAGCCTTCATCGAGAACGGCAAGCACTCCCGTGCGTTTTCCGAGGACCGACTTGATTTCGTCCATTGTACAATCGCACTGCGACAGCAGGGCACTGTATTTATCGCAGAAAAAACGCATTTCCTTCTGTGTTTTCTCCGATACGTCGCTTGCGAGAATAACTCCCGCAATTTTCGATTTCGGGTTTTTAAGCTCCTCGCAAACAGGATCGAACCCGTGTATCAGACGTCCGGACTTTCTGCAAAGACCGAGCGTACTTAAAAAATTCATTGCCGTTACTCACCGTCGCTTTCTCCGATGCTTTTCAGCAGTTCAAGATATATCTCCTCCGGTACCGCACATTTCAGAGAGCGTTCAAGCCCGCGTTTTTTCTGTGCCGCCTCAAGACAACTGCGGCTCTTGCAGACATACACTCCCCGTCCGGATTTCTTACCCGTGAAGTCGAGTACAAACTCTCCCTCGGGAGTACGGACAACTCTTACAAGCTGTTTTTTCTCTTTCATTTCCTCACAGCCCGCACATTTTCTCATCGGTATCTTTTTAACTGCCAAAGCGATCCATCCTTTCGTAAAGGGTTTTTATTCCTCAGCCTGAGCTTCTTCCTCAGCCTTTTCCTGCTTGCTCTCTATTCCTTCATAGAAGCCGCTTTCGGGGCGTATGTCTATCTTGAAGCCTGTGAGCTTTGCGGCGAGCTTCGCATTCTGACCCTTGTTGCCTATAGCAAGTGAAAGCTGGTTATCGGGAACGATAGCCGTACAAGCCTTTACCTCGGGGTCGGGTATCTCTACTCTGATAACATCACTGGGCTTGAGTGCCTGTGCGATGAATTCCTCAGGCTTTTCGCTGTAGAATACAACGTCCATCTTCTCTCCGCCAAGCTCGGCACATACCTTGCTGATACGCTGTCTGCCGGGACCTATGCACGCACCGAGTGCGTCAACATCGGGGTTGTTGCTTATTACCGCAACCTTTGAGCGTGAGCCTGCCTCACGGCTGATAGCCTTTATCTCAACGGTACCGTCATATATTTCGGGTACTTCGCTCTCAAACAGACGCTTTACAAGCTCCTTGTTCACTCTTGAAATCTTGAGCATAGGTCTGTGGTCTGTTGCGGAAACGCCGGAAACATAAACCTTAACCATATCGCCGGGCTTTAGTACCTCGCCGGGTATCTGCTCACTTCTGAACAGCGGTACTTCGTTTCCGTTGAGGTTTACGGTAGCGTTGCCTGTTCTCGGCTCTGTCTTGAGTACGGTAACAGTTACCGCCTCGTCCTGAAGACCGCCCCACTGAGCAACGAGCTGTTCACGCTCTATCTCCTTAAGACCCTGCTTGATGACCTGCTTTGCCGTCTGTGCGGCAATTCTGCCGAAATGCTGTGTATCCAGCTTTATCGCTACAATATCGCCGTATTCCAGCTTTCTGCGGGTGTGGGTCTTTGCCTCCTCCATCGAGATCTGGTTTGCATCATCCTCGACCTCTGCGGCAACTTCCTTCTGGATAGCCACATCGAACTTGCCCTTTGCAATATCAATATCAAACTTGATATTCTCGCTTCTGGGATATTCCTTCTTGATAGCGATAACAAGTGCTGTCTGTATCTTCTCTATCAGCACAGCGGGGTCAATCCCCTTCTCCTTTGCAAGCAATGTCAGAGCCTCAAAAAGCTCCGTTGTGTTGCTGTTAGCCATTTTTAATAATTCCTCCGTTAATTATTTTTTATGCGTCAAGGGCAATTCTTCTGCACTTTGCGGCATTGAACTTCATTTCGCCGTCATCTGTCTGTACAGTGAATTCGCCCGAATTTTCATCGTAATCTCCGAGAACGCCCGAATAATACGCCGTCTTTCCGTTTTCGTCACGCACGGTCACCTTTATCTTTTCGCCCTTCATCTTCACAAAGTGGAAAGGCTTTCTGAGCTGTCTGTCAAGCCCCGGCGAGCCTACCTCGAAAACGTCCACAAGGTCAATGCACGACAGCGTATCGACAGCCTTGTTCAGCGGTTCTGTTATTTCCTCGCATTCGGCGTCGTCTATTCCTCCGTCCGCTTTGTCGAAAAGCACCTTCAGATACCACATGGCACCCTCTTTTTCAAAGATAACGTCCCACAGCTCATAGCCGTATCTCTCGATTATCGGCAGAACCTTCTGCTCGGTGATTCTCTCGACCGTTTCCGCCTGATTCTTCTTGCCGCCTTTTTCCTTCGGCACTTTGAAAGCCTCCTTTCAGACAAGAGCCGTAAAAAGCCCTATATATAAGCTAAAGACCGAGATGAACTCAGTCTTTAGCCTACCATATTCTACTTTAAGTAAGTATATCACATATTATGCCCGTTGTCAAGCAAAATTACGTTATTTTGCCGTAAACAAGCCGTTTTTCAAAGTTTTTGGTAATTTTAAACGATTTTCTTGCGGCAGATGCGGTGTTTTCCTTCCTTTTTAGCCCTGTAAAGCTGTTCGTCAGCCTCGTCGAAATACTGCGCATAGTCAACATCGCACGATTCACTCCACGCTATGCCTACACTGCACTTTATCGTATACCTCTTGCCGCCTATCTCAGCCTTTCCCGACACCTCAAGGAAATCTTCGAAATCGTCCACAACGGCGGATTCGCTCGTGCCTCTGGCGAACACGATAAATTCATCTCCGCCGAACCTTCCGACAACCGCATTCGGAAACTTTCTCGAAAGCAGTTTTCCTACCGTTCTCAGCACCTCGTCACCGAAGCTGTGACCGTAGGTATCGTTGAACGCCTTGAAATCGTCTATATCAAGCATAGCGAAAAAGCTCTTTGCATTCGTCTTTTCGCTGATGAGCCGCTGAATGTGGTTTGTTGTTGCCAGCTTGTTCAGCAGTCCCGTTGTGCTGTCAAGCTCGACCAGCTGTATCATTCTCTGCTGCTCACGCTTTTCATCGTCTATATCCTGTGTTCTTCCGAGAACTTTTATTACCTTTCCACTGGCATCCGCTACGCTTGAATAACACGTCCTTACCCAGCGGTAGCTGTTCTGATCTATTATCGTGGATCTGTAATCGAGCGTCATACAGCTTACAGGCTTTCTGCTTGCCTTTTTCAGCGCCGCATAGAATTTTGCGGCGTCATCCGGATATACAATCTTTGTACGTTTTGAAACCTCCGCATAGTTGCTTATGGAGCGGTTTGCCGAATCCGCCTTACCTACGCTGTACAAAAACGTCATTATATCATCGGGAATATCATATTCAAATGTGACTGCATTCGAAGTCGCCTCAAGTATACGGTAACGCTCAAGATTTACCGCATTCTCATATTCCGCCAGTTTTCTGTTGGTCATATCCTGCACAATTGCAAGAAATACAGGGTGTTCGCTTTCTATAAAATCAACCAGCTTTGCCTTGACAAGCACCCATATATCATTGCCGTCATAGCGTCTGCCTTTGCATTCGGCATAGAATGTTTCTCCGGTCTTTACCGAACGCCTGGCTTTTTCAAAGATCATCTCAGCCGAATCTCCGTAAAGCGACGAGGTAACGCTGTCTGCATACTGTTCATACTGCTCTTTTGTGTAGCCCACCATTTCGTAATATTTCTTGTTGAAATAAAGCGACCTTACTCTGTCCGGGCAAAGCTCATATATAGCAACTCCGCACATAAGATGTTCGAGCATTGTAGAGCATATCGTTTCCCAGTCATATCCCGGCTTGAAGCGGTTTTTAAGCTCGCTCATATCCCTGCTCGAAGGCTCAAGTCTTGCGGCGCATTTATTTTCAGCCATGTTATCACTCCGTTATAGAAAAGTTTTTTATGTTGTAAAAATAGATAATCTGCGTTTCACCCAATATAGAATTGTTGCATGAATCTGACGCACTGTACATATTCGTTTGCAAGCTGTTGTGCGTCAACATTGTATTTTTTGACAAACTCCTCCACTTTGTCACAGTTTGCGTGTTCGTAATCGACTACCAGCCTGAACACATCTCCGAAAAGTCCGTCCGCTCCCAGCAGACCGTTCTTTATTTCGTCCGTTACCGGAAGCTCCTTCATAACGTTTCCTATATCACGTTCATCGGTCGTACCTGCCACTACCGACATAAGTCCCATAAGATACATTTCTTTTCTGTGTATGTACTGCCCCGGCATTACCTTTGAGATGCTCTCACAGAATTTCGCCCTGAACAGCGCAAGCCTTATAAGCTCGTCGGGGGTATCCTTCTGCAGCCTTTGCAGGCCTACAAGATATATCCATTCCTTCAGCTTTTCAAAGCCGAGCAGAACAAGTGCCTGATGAATAGTCGAAATCTTGTTTCCCGTACTGCCGTACATTACGTTTATAAGCCTCAGCAGTCTTATCGTCAGCACAACGTCCGTCGAAATGACCGCCGCTATTTCTTCATAGTCGGGCTCGGGCGAATATACAAGACCCAGTATATGAAGGAACGTTTTTGCCATAGGCGTATTTGTCCTGTGCGTCATAAGCAGAGGCTTTGCAAAGAAATAGCCCTGCATATATGTACAGCCGAGCCTTTTGGCATATTCCACCTCAAGCTGAGTTTCCACCTTTTCTGCAAGCATTATCTTATTATATGTTATACACTTTTCCGCTGTGCGTTCCACTGCCTCACGGGAGGTGTGGAAGTCGAGCTTTATTATATCGGCAAGCTCAAACAGAGCCTTTGTATTCTCGCTGTATTCATAATCATCAAGAGCGATTATATATCCCAGCTTCTTAAGCTCTATACAGCGCCTTATTATTTCTGCGTCTGCCATTACGCTCTCAAGCAGCTCGACTACGAGTATATCGCTTGAAATCATCTTCGGCACTCCTCTTTTTATGAGGTTGCCCGTAAAATTGACGAATGCTTTTTTACCGCCTAAAACGCTTGTTATATTATCGACAAAAAATGCGTTGTTGATTACATCTGCTGTGCTTACATCTCCGTTGTTTCCTGTATATGCGTTTACTCCGGGCTGATTTCTGTAAAGCAGTTCATAGCCGTATGTATTATTATTCACATCCAGTATCGGTTGACGTGCAAAAAATACGTTCTCCACAGAGATCTCTCCTTCGCTTTAATCCTTATTTAGTAATTTTACATTATTTCACGCATAAAGTCAACAATAATGCCTAATTTTCGTCTTTAATACAGAGTTTTTTGTAACTTTATACAAAAAAATATGAAATATTTCACACGTTTCAGCTTACAGCTTTTTCCGCTTTTTCATTAAATTGCTTTGCAAAAAATAACAGCCGCAAATCTGCGGCTGTCCAGTCTCTCGAAAAACAGATTGCTAAAGCTGTACATTAAAATGTATCGCCAACACTGCTTATAACCGTTTCCGTACCGATAAGGAGTTAATATTTTCGTGACCTTATCAATGCAACTGCACTGACATTGACCTTTTAAAAAAACGCTACTAACCTGAGATATATGTACTAATATGCGGACGTGTAGCGTTAAGCGTCCCTGC
>OHLA01000317.1_pt1 | contig 21900 bp, 18 predicted proteins | sample 1568961 | NCBI WGS metagenome assembly OHLA01 (sample SAMEA3879530, study PRJEB24766) | human gut metagenome | biome: human-associated habitat; feature: feces | place: USA | collected 1985/1987
GCGGTAGCCCCAGTAAAATCCCCCTTTCCCGGGGAAAGGGGGCAGGGGGATAGGGGTAGTGAGTTAGAAGTTTGTTTCAAAAACATACTTTTTCTACAATCTGAGGGCTGAATTGCAACTAAGCAGTTCAGCCCTTTTATTATTACATTATGAATATTAAGTTATCTTATAAAATCCGTTCTTACAACCGCACTTGTATCGGGCAGTGCAATGCCGTTCTTTCTGCCAAGCTCAAAGCACTTCATCATCCACGCCATGTTCTTTGCGAGGTTCTGCATTGTCTGCATACCCTCAAGATCCTGCTCGGCTTCACCGGGTACTCTGCCGTATACCATGTTCCAGTAGGTAGAGCCGACAACAGGCATCTGTGCTATGCCGAAATACTTGTTCAGGCAATCGAACGATGCTGAACTGCCTCCTCGTCTTGCAACCGCAACCGATGCACCTGGCTTGAATCTGAAAGCCGCACCGCCTGCGTAGAATGCTCTGTCAAGGAATGACAGGATACGTCCGCTCGGGTGAGCATAATATACCGGCGTACCGAACACAAATCCGTCCGCTTCTTTAGCTTTTGCTATAAACTCATTTACATCGTCATCGTTGAAAGCACAGCCTTTTTCACTGCACTGTCCGCAGCCTATGCAATCTCTGACAGGCTTTCCGCCCATCTGAAATATCTCATATGAAATGCCCTCGTTTTCAAGCGTCCTGCCTACTTCAAGCAGTGCGGCATTGGTATTGCCGTTCGCCTTCGGACTGCCGTTGAGCATCAATACCTTCATTAAAATCGCTCCTTCAAATAATATATTGCAATTTTGCGTTACAGATTATATCACCTTGAATAAAAATAGTCAAGGCAAAATTTACCGCATAATTTCATGCTGTTTATCATTCCGTCATTCCCACAACCTGCCTATACATTTCCTCATCGTCATAAATAAGATAAAAGTCGGTCGGAACAAAGTATCTCTCCTGTAATACCAAGTTCAGTTCATCCGCAAATTTCTCCGTGCTTTCATACTTACGGGTAATGACCTTTTCGCTGTCTGTCGGATAAATTTTAAGAGCGGTATCGTTAAAGATTCTCTGCCATAATTCTCTGTGTCTGCCGCAGAAATGATACTCGGTTTTACCGAACTGAGTTATCATCTGCAACGCCTCGTTTTCGATAAATTCGCTGTTATCGGTGTTGTTTACAATATAGAATATCTGCGCAATATGTTCCTTTACGGGTGTAATTGAACCTGTCAGCAATTCGGCGCTGTACAGATTATCCCGCAGCTTTTCACATCTGTCCATTTATTCTTCCTCCGGGTAAATTATGCCGTGTTCCTGCCTGAACCTTGTCATTATTTCCATAACATCGGCGGTGTAGTCAAGGCGCATTACGTTTTTGTCGCCGTTTACCGCCTTTTCCATATCGGTTATTTCATAGTAAAGCGCATCGGAATTTTCACCTGCGCTGACAAGCTCCGTCCTGCCGTCTGTATAGGTTATTTTTGCTTCCCACGCTCTCGGATATTCCATGATTTCGATATAGCCGTTTTCGCAGGAAATCATAGCACGCTTGGGCTGTTTTGAATGGAGCGACAGCATAACGGTTGCCATCTGTCCCTCCTTGTCCGACAGCAAAAGGCTCGCCTGTTCGTCAACTCCAGTCGGTGCGGTTTTAAGCTGTGACAGCATATTATCCGGCTTTGAATCGAAAAACCAACGGATAACAGATAAGGCATACACGCCTATATCAAGCATCGCACCGCCTGCAAGGCTTCTGTTGAAAAAACGGTTTTTCATATTGTATTCCTTAAAACTGCCGAAATTCATCGTGATAAGATTCACTCTGCCGAGTGTGCCGCTTTTCAGAATTTCATTCAGCTTTTTATATATCGGCATATGATAAACCGTCATAGCTTCACCGATTACAACGTTGTTTTCGTCGGCAAGTGTGATAAGCTCACCGAGTTCGTCGCTATTCAATGTTATCGACTTTTCAACAAGAATATGCTTTTTGTTTAAAATCGCTTTCTTCATAAAGCCGTAATGCGTATTGTGCGGAGTGGTGATGTAGATTATATCGACATCGGGGTCGGTGAACATTTCGTCATAGCTGTCATACACCTTGCCGATATTATATTTTTCGGCAAAAGTCACAGCCTTGTCATGCGTCCTGTTGCCTACGGCAAACAGATTTCTTCCGTTTTTCTGCAAAGCGGCGGCTGTTTCATTGGCTATAACACCTGTACCCAGTACCGCCCAGTTGTAGTTTTTCATAATATGCTCCTTATAAAGCCGTAATGCGTGTTGTGCGGAGTGGTGATGCAGATTATATCGACATCGGGGTCGGTGAACATTTAGTCATAGCTGTCATACACCCTGCCGATATTGTATTTTTCAGCAAAAGTCACAGCCTTGCCGTGCGTCCTGTTACCTACGGCAAACAGATTTCTTCCGTTTTTCTGCATAGCGGCGGCTGTTTCGTTTGCGATTACACCCGTGCCGAGTACCGCCCGGTTGTAGTTTTTCATAATATGCTCCTTATAAAGTCGTAATGCGTGTTGTGTGGAGTGGTGATGCAGATTATATCGACATCGGGGTCGGTGAACATTTCGTCATAGCTGTCATACACCTTGCCGATATTGTATTTTTTGGCAAAAGCCACAGCCTTGCCGTGCGTTCTGTTACCTACGGCAAACAGATTTCTTCCGTTTTTTAGCATTGCGGCGGCTGTTTCGTTTGCGATTACGCCCGTGCCCGGTACCGCCCGGTTGTAGTTTTTCATAATATGCTCCTTTTAGATACAGCGGTTGAAAAGAAAGCTTCCGCCGGCGGTTTTTATTTGCCGTCAACGGAAGCTTGTCTGTTTAAATGTGTTTTGTACTCCCGTCAATAATTCTCAGCGTGTACTTCAAAGTAGCTCTGCGGATGATTACATACGGGACATACATCGGGAGCCTTTGTGCCTACTACGATATGACCGCAGTTGCGGCACTCCCATACCTTGACCTCGCTCTTTTCAAATACCTGTGCGGTTTCTATGTTCTTTAACAGTGCACGGTATCTTTCCTCGTGGTGCTTTTCAATCTCGCCTACCGCCCTGAACTTAGCGGCAAGCTCAGGAAAGCCTTCTTCCTCGGCTGTCTTGGCAAAGTTTTCGTACATATCAGTCCATTCGTAGTTTTCGCCGTCTGCGGCAGCCTCAAGGTTTGCTTTTGTATCGCCTATTCCTGCAAGCTCCTTGAACCACATCTTAGCGTGTTCCTTTTCGTTATCCGCAGTTTTCAGGAAAAGGGCGGACATCTGCTCATAGCCCTCTTTTTTCGCTACGGATGCAAAATATGTATACTTGTTTCTTGCCTGAGATTCTCCTGCAAACGCTTCCTGTAGATTCTTTTCGGTCTGTGTGCCTGCATACTTGTTTTTAGCCATTTTTTCATCCTCCTGTATTGCGGCTTGCTTACAATTAAGAATTGCCGTTTATTTACTTTGATTATAGTACGGGAAAGAAGTTTTGTCAATAAGCCTATGATGCAAAAGATGCTTCTTGACAAAAGATTTTTTGTCTGTTTACAATAAATATATCTTATTATGTTATTATGTTATGAAAGGGAGATTTGATGGCAGAACAGGTTACGGCAAGGCAAAACGCTATTTACGATTGCACATATATATCTTGATGCTTTCGACAAAAAAGGAGCGATCGGAGATTTGTACAGCAAAGCGGTAGCGGACTATCTTGAACGGTTTATAAAAACAGAAAATTGTTTTATGTATACGTTGATTGAAAAAGATGTTATACCCGGATTCCTGACAGCCTGTGAGATCCCCGGAATATTATCAAGGAATATCAAAATCAATACGGTTGCCATTGCACCTGAATATCAAAATAAAGGCTATGAAACTGCTATGATGAACGAATTTTTCAATCTGTTTGAAATGCCGTGTTTTCTTTAGAAACAAAAAGAAACAGCATTTCGTATAAGCTGTACAGCAAAGTCGGATTCAAAGAGGTAAACGGATGCTTATCTATGTGTAAATATGACAGTAAATAAATCGCCGCAGACAGCAACATTTGTCTGTCTGCCGCACTTGAACGGATAGTTGTTTCGTTTTTCCTGTTTCAAATAGGATTCCGCCATTATAAACTGAAATGCAATTTTGCTATTGTATTTAGCTGCTCTGCTATTTCTGTAAATGGTAAATTCAAATCCAGAGTCCGGACTGTGATCCGGTTACCACTCATCTGATATACATTATCCGGATATATCTCTTCATCAGTCTTCGCATACAAAATCATCCCCGAAACCGTATGCTCATTCTCTCTCAATTCGTATTCCTTATTCTTCACATAAGTAAAAATCTGATAAAGATTAGCCGAGTGAAGTGTATGCTTGTTAAACTGTACCTGCATACTATGCTCATAGTACTTTGCGTCAATGATAAGAACTCTATCATCACGCCGGAGCATAATATCACTTTGCATCACCGGCAGCATAGAATTCTCGTCATTGTCCAATTGCCAAGGAATCTGTGACGCATTTGCGGTAATCCGATTTTTATACTCCCTCCTGTAGTATTCCAGAACGAACTTTTCATACAACCGGCACATACGCTGCTCGTCCAGAAAATCCATCAGTTTGGTGCTTCCGTCTGATTGAGTTTGCAACAGACCTTTTACTACCAGATAACATATCGAGATCAGCATGCGATAGGTTTGGTTATTTCGATTGTACTGAATTTTCCAATTTACTGTATATAAATCAATAAAATCCACCTCGCTGAAATACACCATTAACTTTCTGAGATTTTTCTTGCGCAGTTTCGATATATTCGAGCAAAGGAGAAGTTCAACTGTAGATTTGATGATCCGATTCATAATACTGTTAACCGAAAACTCGTCATATGTACAGATTAGCTGTTTACGTAGTATTGACTGTGTCTTGATAGAATCTGCAATATCAATCTTTCCTCGCAGAGAAGAGAGCGCCTCGGTCTGTGGAATATATTCTTTACCAAGTCCTCGCTTTAGCTGAATTGTGATACCCTTTTCCAAGATAGCCGCCATCAGCTCTGCAGTATTAGTAAATTGTTCTGTGGCTATATTCTTATAACCCTGCTCGTTCAATACCTGAAATGCATAGGACAGCATATAATAGATGTTTTGAATCGGTATCACTTAATTGCACTCCTTAGATTCTCAGTCCAATCTTTTACCTTCATAGGCTCATCAAACCAGTATTCTTTCAATAAAGGTATCAGCTCATATTCCGCAACACCATAAAGCAAGCTGTCGTCAATTGTATCAGGCTGTAAATTGCAGAAGTAACTGTGGCCGATGCAGAACCCTTCGCCCAGAGATTCATCAGCAGAAATCTCTCTGTTTAAATTTTCGACGCAACGGATCAGCTTGTTGAACTTCTCATTATCTAATGCCATACGGTACTCACGGAACCCAGGAGTCTCAAATCCCGGCTTGATATCAAAGAAGGCAAATCTTCTGCGAAGCGCATAATCCAGCATAGCAAGGCTTCTGTCTGCAGTATTCATCATGCCGATGATATAGACATTCTTCGGAACAGCAAACTTTTCATCCGAATATAGAAGCTGTAGCGTATTTCCTCGCTTATCATTTTCAATCAGCATAAACAGCTCACCGAAGATTTTACTCAGATTGCCACGATTGATTTCATCTATGATAAAGAAATACTCGTTATCACTATCCACCTCGGCTTTATTACAAAAATTGTAGAAAGGCCCCTTCTTCAGTTCAAATCCTGTGACAGATGGACGAAAGCCCATAATAAAATCTTCGTAGGAATAACTCTGATGGAACTGTACCATCATGACACGATCTACATCTTTTACACCCATCATAGAATAGGCCAAGCGCTTAGCGGCATATGTTTTTCCTACTCCCGGCGCACCCTGCAAGATAATATTTTTCTTATTTCTAAGCAAGCCAACTAATCGGGTATAATCATCTTCAGACATGTACACATCATCCAGGAAATTCTCTGCTGTGTACTCCGGATAGATATTTTCCGGCTCGTCATCGGCAATATCGTCGCCATCAAACAACGCCTTGATTTCTTGCACGAAGTCACTATATGGCGTAATATCAGTCAGAGTCTTCTGAGGAAACTGATGTTTAATAATCCAATCGCCCTTGTTCGTCCAATTTACTTTTCTGACATTTAAATATTCATCTGTGCGATCTGCGTCATATTCATAATCAGACTCAACAATTCCTTTGCCAAGAATGCCATTATTGCCTTTTTTAACGTATATCACATCGCCTATCTTAATATCATGTACAAACTGCCAAGTAGCATGAGCTGAATTCTTATAGGAACTGCTGTCACCGTATTCTTTCTTCATCTGCTGCTTCATTTCATCCTTTGAGCTGAATACTCTAAGATCTCCGATCTCGCCCCATCCCAGCAGCATATAACCGTTCTTATAACACTCTTCCCATTTGCCTGCGTTTTGTCCCGGAGCATAAATCCAGTAATGAATGGCATCGACATCACTGCCTGCAAGAGCATCGCTATCATTCATTTTCTTACTCTTTGCATCTGAGACAACTTTTTTGAAAATATCTGATGCAAGTTCATCAGTCATATCAACATTTTTACCCGCCTCAGTTAATGTCCATACGCCATATACGCTATTGTCAATATATCCTGCACTGACAAGATAGCTACGAGCAAATGCCACATCGTTCTCGAACTTATTTACATTATTCTTACCTGTTATTGCATTCACTTCTTCGTCGGATAATTCAGATTATTAAGAACCGGGATTCCATCAAAATTGCTCGGCACATTTGTAGCAATCTTAAACTCTGATGCTATCCCGTTAAGAATAGCAATTCTGTTGGCATTTGTTATTCCCTTGTTAAATGTACCAAAAACGGTGAATGGGTCAATGTCAATAATTTCATCGCCACTTTCAAGTTTCGGAACACTAATTCCGGCTGCGTCATATACCGCATATATTTTCTGAATAAGAGTCTTTCTATCCGTTTTGAAAGTAAGAAGTTTAGTAGCAAACTCTGTGTAAAAATCTATCCAATCGTATTTCATTTAATGAAGAGCCTCCTTGCGTATCATCGTGTTTTTGAATTCTAAATCCTCTTATCAGCATGAATATAAAAATCGAGAAGATTTTCCATGCTATTTCTATGCTCAATTTTACACAATAAAAGCGTTGTAAAAGATTTATATTTAAAGTGATTTCACACTATCAGTTATGCGCTTTGGTCAAGAGCACCACGCACTCAACGTGGTTTGTGCCGCTGAACATATCGACTGCTACGCACTTGTCGGTGGAGTAGCCGAGTTCGGCAAAACAGGCGCAGTCACGGGCGGCGGTGGCGGCGTTGCAGGAGACCATGACGATGCGGGGGGCGGAGAAGGCGGCTATCTGCTCGCAGGCGTCCCTGCCGCAGCCCTTGCGGGGAGGGTCTACCATTATCACGTCGGGGCGGAGATTGCGTGAATGCAGTATCCGTGCGGCTTCGGCGGCATCGGCACAGATGAACTCGCAGTTTGTTATGCCGTTTGCGAGGGCATTCTGCTTTGCGTTTTCGATTGCCTCGGGGACTATCTCGACGCCGATTATCTTCTTTGCAGTGCGTGCCATTGAAAGTCCGATCGTGCCTGCTCCGCAGTACAAATCAAGCACCGTTTTGCCCTTCGGCTCAGCAAAATCACAGGCTGATGAATAAAGCTGTTCCGCACAGGGAGTATTAACCTGATAAAACGCCTTCGGAGCTATGTTTACGGCGTTTTTGCACATGATGTCACAAATGTAGTTTTTTGATGTCAATACTATCTCTTCATCGCCTAAAATTACGTTAGTATCCTTGTTATTTACATTGATTACAGAACTTACTATCTCGGGATATTTTTCAATAAGTCTGTCCGACAGAATTTTAATTTCCGGAACATTTTTTGCTACTACTATACAAAGACATATTTCTCCGCTGTAATAGCCTTTTCTTAAATATAAATGACGCAATATACCTTTGTGCGTAGATTCATCGTAAGCGGTCAGATTAAGCCCGGTTGAAATTTTCAGAAAGTCGGCAGTGATTTTCGAAAAAATGTCGGGCTGTAAAAGGCACTTTTCGCAGGGAACGATTCTGTGCGAGTGGAAGGCATAGAAGCCTGCGATAAGATTTCCGTCCTTATCGGTGCCTATGGGTATCTGTAGCTTGTTGCGGTAGCCGTTTATATTGGTGTTGCGGATTATCGGCAAAAATTCGGGCGAAAGACCGCCTATTCTGGTAAAAGCGTCCTTTACGAACTGCTCTTTGGCTCTGAGCTGAGCCTCGTAGCTGATATGCCGCAGAGAACATCCGCCGCACTTAGTGTAAATGGGGCAGTCGGGAGTGACTCTGTCGGGAGAGGGCGTGATGATACTCTCTATCTTGCCGTAGCAGTAGGTTTTGTTTACTTTCAGTATCTTTACTTCAAGCTTGTCCCCTATAGCAGAAAACGGCACGAAAATAACCATGCCGTCCTTCTTGCCTATACCGGAACATTCGCTTGAAAGAGCTGTTATCTCAATTTCAACGATGTCGTTCTTTTTCATTATATCTGTCCTAAGCTGAGTGCCTTTAAATAAGCGTTTATAAAGCCGTCAAGGTCGCCGTCCATAACTGCGCCGATGTTGCCCATTTCGTAGCCTGTGCGGTGATCCTTTACCATTGTGTAAGGCATGAATACATAGGAGCGTATCTGTGCGCCCCAGGCGATCTGAAGCTGTTCGCCCTTGATGTCGGAAATCTTGTCGAGGTGTTCTCTTTCCTTGATTTCAAGCAGCTTTGACTTCAGCATACGCATAGCATATTCTCTGTTCTGATGCTGTGAACGCTCTGTCTGGCAGGCACACACGATGCCTGTGGGGATATGCGTGATACGAACAGCGGAGGATGTCTTGTTGACCTTCTGACCGCCTGCACCGCTTGCACGGTAAACGTCCATCTTAATCTCGTCTTCACTTATCTCAATGTCGATATCTTCATTGATTTCAGGCATTACTTCAACGGAAGCAAAGCTGGTGTGGCGGCGTCCGGAGCTGTCAAAGGGAGATACACGGACAAGTCTGTGTACGCCGTTTTCGCTCTTCAGATAGCCGTAAGCGTTTCTGCCCTCAACCAGTATGCTGGCGCTCTTTATACCTGCTTCTTCACCGTCAAGGTAGTCGAGTACGGTTACCTTCATACCGTGCTGTTCTGCCCAGTGGTTGTACATACGGTAAAGCATCTCGACCCAGTCCTGAGCTTCAGTACCGCCTGCGCCTGCGTGGAATGTGAGAATCGCATTATTATGATCAAATTCACCTGAGAGAAGGGTAGCGAGCTTCTGCGATTCAAGCTCTGTTCTGAAATGCTTTGCAAGCTCCTGTATCTCGGGAAGCATAGATTCGTCATCCTCTTCCTGAGCAAGCTCGAGCATTGTCATTACATCGTCATAGCTTTCACGGAGCTTTTCATAGCTCTGTACTATATTCTTATCTTCGCCTATTTTCTGAGAAATTTTCTGAGAATTTTCTACATCGTTCCAGAAATCAGGTTGTGCGCTCTGTTCTTCGAGCTTTGCTATTTCTGTTTTGAGATTATCAAGGTCAAGTGCGCCGGCAAGCTCTTTAAGCTCAGGCTCATAGCCCTCGAACTCAACTTTGAGTTCATCATATTCTAACATAGGTTACCGTTCCTTTCAATTTTGCAATACTGCTTTATTATATACCAAAAAAATTTTTTTGTAAAGCCTTGAAATCGTTTTCATTTTATGATATACTCAATTTATTCGGTGAAAACGCAGGTTTTCACAAAATTATTCCGGTAAGCTGTCTGTGAGCGGTGCATAGCGGCAGACGGCGAATTGCCGGAAAGGACGGATAAGTCTTAAAAATCAGTATTTCTGAAAAAAGTTGTGTAAGGAGTTTATTAACATGAGCGAGATCAAGAAGATCCACATGGGTCCTGCTAAATGTGCGGTTGACCTTGGCGACGGAAGTGAAAGAGGAGAGTATGTAAACCAGGATTATATCCTGAACAAGCTGGGCAGACCTCACAGAGCGGTAAGCCTTATGTATTGCTATTATCCGCTTGACGAAACATGGCCTGCAAGAGCGAGAAACGCTTTCAAGGACAAGGAGATCGCATTCCAGTGGGATTATCCCTATGACGACTATTTTACATATAAGGGCGGTATCGGCGGAACAACCGACGACGAGCCTTTCACCTGTATGCGTGATGTAAGACGTCACGGACAGGACGTTATACTTACAATGACGATAGATCCGAATGTTACGGACGAGCATCTTGAACAGATAGGCAAGGAGCTTTCGACATTCGGCCGTATGCAGCTGAGAATCAACCACGAGGCTACAGGTAACTGGTTCTCGTTTACAAAGCGTGCGACCTATCAGCAGGTGGCTGATTTCTATATCCATGCCCGTGAGGTAATAAAGAAGTTTGCACCCAACGTACAGACTATTCTCTGTATCGGCGGTGTGGAGCATCCCGAAAAGGGCGGAGAAATCGAGATGGAAAAGGAATTTGCCGACGCTGTAAGAGCAACGGATATATGGTCTGTTGACAAGTACATGGCTCTTCACTGGGGCTGGCCTTTTGACGTAGCGGACGAGGGCGGAAACTCTTTTAGCAGAAGCAAGGTAGCGGATACATATAATCTTACTAAGCTGTCGGAAAAGCGTTACAGAGAGCTTTGCGGCGGAGAAAAGAAGCCTATGGTAATGAGCGAATTCAACGCTGACGGCGATGTAACGGGACCTTACGAGCAGGCTGAAATGGTAAAGGAATTCTGCGATATGCTCAAGAACGACAAGGATCAGGGCTGGTTCAACGGCTTTACATTCTATCAGTTCCGTGACAGAGGCAGACTGGGACTTGAAATTGAGGATCCGAACAATGCTGACTGCGGTATTGAGCAGCCGGTAATGCAGACCTACAAGGAAATTATTCACGATGAGTATTTCTATCCCGAAATGAAAAGCGAGGGTGACGCACAGTTCCCTGCAAAATTACGTTGGGGCGGTTCTGAGGACGCTGAGGGTATCGAGATACCTCTGCACTTTGAAAAGAACCCCACATTCTGCGAAATCACATTTGAGGACGAGGACGCAGATCTTAATCTTATGATGGAAATCAACGGCAAGTGGTTCTACAAGGCACCTCACGCAAAGACGATTGACTTTATGTCGGCGTTCTTTGAAAAGCCTCTTGACGGTGAAGCTGATATGACGCTCAAGATATTTGCGCCTCCTGCAAGCGGTGAGAACGTAAATGACGGCAGTGAGGACTGGATGCTGAACACTTATTCGACTATCACGAAGATGCCGAATATCCGTATCAGATTTGCGCCTATCTTAAAGTAAGTGGGCACCAAATAAGGATACTTCACCCCAAACAGCTATATTCGACATAAAAAATAATCGCAAGTTAAATCACTCAACACTAAGTGAATAACTTGCGATTTTTATTATCCTACAACTTGTTTTGTAGCTTTTATTTTTTCATCGCTGAACTTTACAACATCAGCAATGACAAGTTTCTGCATTGCCGAGATAAGAGTTGACATTAGTTCATAATCAGGTTGTTCATTTTTTACGGGTAAAGATATATATAATTTGTCAGCATCTTTAGCATAAAAATTTCTTGAATAGCTAAAATCTCCGTTATGTGCTGATTTATGGCAAGCGGAGGTTACAAATATGGCTGCATATTTTGATAGATTTTCGGTATGTACAACAGCAATATGGTCATCAGCACCATAGTTATAATTTCTATACTTAGCTGAGCCGAACATATCAATCGTAGTTGTATTGCTTGAAAATATTTCTACATCGTTACTGATAAAAGCTGAAATGCCCTCATCGGTTTCTCCTGCTGTAACAAAAGGAAGATTACCACCTATTCTATCGTCACCTTTTAAGCGTTTTCCTCTTGTTGACTTGCCAAAAAGTGTTTCAAGGTTGAACTTTTTCCAATTTATTGAGTTGAATTTATCCAGAGCTGACAGCTCATCAGCTGTCAGTTGCGTATCTTTCAGTCCAGAGACTGAAAGATACGCTTCCAGCTCCTCTATACGCTCCGCTTCCAGCTCCTCTATAAAGCTTTCCATAAATTCAAAGTCGATTGTATTATTTTTTATAGGTACAACTATTTTATCATCTTGTATTTTCTTATAACTAATACTGTTTCCCCAGCTATACTTATTTTTAAGCGACTTATATATACAACTTACCAATAGCAATTGACAAGATTTATTTTGCAATCTTGCATCTTTCACGTAAAGCACAAGATTATGACTATCGTTAGAGAAAAAATCATTTTCTTGATATGTCACAACGAATGTTTTTCCACCGATAAATATACAAGGTGCTTCTTCTATCAACATTTCACAAAAATACTTATGAACATTCTGTAAATTCTGCAAAAAACAGGGTGCGTTTTGCTGATTTTTTGCATATAAGGTGAGGGGGAAAATAAGGTGAAAACGAACGGCTAACATAAATCGTCGCACTTTGTTAATACATCGGGAAAGACTAAAATGATATAATGATTTCAGAGTAGCAAGCAACGATGAACGTGGCACGCTTCGTTCGCAGTTCATCAGCTTGTTAGGGACGCTCCGTTTCCCTAAGATCCTTTAATTTGATGACTATCGTCAGAAAAATAAACACAAAAAATGAAAGTGAGGACACAGAAATGGAACGAAAAGTGAGATACGATCGTAAGCTACCGATAGTTCTTTTCATAGGACAGCACTTCTCGGGTTCGCTATTCGAATCAATATACTTGTCATTGCATATGTACAAAGCTTTGGATGCACACGCTTAAGTTGTCCTTGCCGTGCTTGCCCTCACAAAACATAAATAGCTGAAAAAATCAATAACTACGATTCAACGGAAGAAGCACGAGGGACAGTGCGGTTTTGAAAGAGCCGGTGCAGGGTGAGGGTGTGCTTTTAAGAGGGTTGTGGGTGGTGGGACGTTGAAATGATAATATCGTAAAATCGGTATATATATTTGCTTTGTATTTGTTTAATTCCACAAAAAATTCTATAATTATTTGTCGGTTTTGTTGAAAATGATGTGAAAACGTGTTTTGAATTTGACTTTAGTTGCACAATATGATAAGATAAACCTATATAAAGACGGTCAAAAAACCGTATTGTTTATCCTTTGTGCGAGGTAGCGGAATGAAGAAGAATAAGAATGTATATGACGGGGCTGAAATGGTTCCGGAGAACGTTGAAAATACACATAAGAAAGGGAAATCTCTTACCGGCAGAATATTCAGGTGGATGTGTCTTGCTGTCGGCGGTTCGCTTATGCTTGTCTGCATAATCAATATACTGCTGAGCTATACATATCTTAAGCAGGCGCTTGTGAATGAGATGGACGAGGTAGTGCATACCGCATCGAATACTATTTCAAATCAGCTTGAATCTGTTGTAAACGCAATAAAGCAGATTTCTGCCGACGCCGATTTTTCTGACGTTGCAGATGTATCTGCGATACGCTCGAAGTGTATTTCTGTCGCAAGAGATAATTCTATGTATGTCAAGGTCGATATGACGGACAGGGACGGTAAGGGACTTAACGACGACTCTATCAACTGGTCGGACGATCCTGCATATCGTGAGGTAATAGAAACCAATAAAGCGGTTGTCGGTGAGCCTTATTACTATGAAAAGACGGGTAAGGTCGTTATGGACGTTACCGTGCCTATAATTTCAAATGATATAAATAAGCTGCTGAGAGCGGTGCTTCGTATAACAGTTGACGTGAATGTATTCTCGAATGTTATCGGTCAGATTTCAATCGGCGATACCGGCTATGCGATGGTGGTTGACGCAAAGGGCAATATAATCGCACATCCGGACTCGGAACTGATACCGCAGATGATGAATTATATCAGTCTTGCTTCGCAGGACGGCTCATATCAGACTATGGCTGATTGCGTTTCATCGGCAATTGCGGGTGAATCGGGATTTGGCGAGGTTACGCTTGACGGCGTTTCAAAATATGTCAGCTATGCGCCTATAAGCAATGCGAAGGGCTGGAGCTGTATAATGATTGCGACACCGTCTGAGCATACGCAGAGCATTTATAATTCTATTGTTATCGGCATGATTGTAACGGTCGTATGCTTTGCGCTGTCGGTACTGCTTATAATAACGATAGTGAAAAAGATAATTTCGCCCGTAAAGCAGTGCTCGGACAGAATCGTTACGTTATCGCACGGCGATCTTCACCAGCAGGAGCTTGACTTCGGCAAGAAAATTGACAAGGAAATATCTCAGCTGAGCGAAAGCACGAACCTTATCAGCAAGAATATAAACGAAATCATATCCGACATCGACACTATGCTCAGAACGCTCGGAAACGGCGATCTTACATATAAGCCGGCTGATGTTTATCTCGGTGACTTTGCGCCTATCAGGCAGTCATACGAATCTATAATGATCTCACTTAATAAGACGATGGACAAAATAAGCAAGGCAGGTCAGCGTGTTGCTACAGGCTCTGAGCAGGTGGCATCTGCGGCAGGCAGCCTTTCGGGCGGTGCGGCAAAGCAGGCGGCATCGGTCGAGGAACTTTCGGCATCGCTTACTGAGGTTGCGGAAAAGGTCAACCGCAACGCAGCGAGAGCGGAAAACGCCGCTGAGAATTCGGCTCAGGCTACAAAGCTTGTTGAATCGGGCAACGAACAGATGAACGGTCTGCTTGGGGCTATGCAGGAAATCGGAGAAACATCCGGCGAAATCGAAAAGATAATAAGAACGATAGACGATATTTCGTTCCAGACGAATATACTTGCGCTTAATGCGGCGGTAGAGGCGGCAAGAGCGGGTGACGCAGGAAAGGGATTTGCTGTTGTTGCGGACGAGGTAAGAAATCTTGCGGGCAAGGTTGCTGAGGCGGCAAGCACAACGACAGAACTTATCAAGAACTCGATGAAGGCTGTTGAAAACGGAACGATGATTGCAAACAAGACGGCACAGACACTGACAGAAATCGTCAATACGACAACTGCCACAACAAAGCTGGTAGGCGAAATCTCAACGGCTTGTGCAGAGCAGGCTGAGGCTATAGAGCAGATCAATGCCGGCGTTGATCAGATTTCTTCGGTAGTACAGACGAACTCCGCTACAAGCGAGGAATGTGCGGCTTCTGCACAGGAGCTTTCGGTACAGGCAAATCTGCTTGACGAGATGGTGTGCGGCTTTACAATCGACGAGGAGCTTGTTACTCGTGAGGAAGCGGCGAAGGACGAAGAACCGTCTGAGGAAGATGAAAACGCTGAAAACGGGGAAGAACCCGAATATGTGGATGACGACCCGGACGATGACGAAAACTGAATTTCTTAAAACAGGCAACAATATATAACTGATCCCTCCTGCATTATCACGCAGGAGGGATCGTTTTGTCAGTATTCGTCTTTTATGCGGAATAAGGTTTCGTGGGGGTCGGGCTGACGGTCGGCAACGTACATATCGTTTATCACGATATAGCGGCTGTCCTGAAGGGTTTGTACTACTTTGTCAATGTCTTCCTCAGTGCCTTGCGCTTCCATTTCGACCGAGCCGTCATAGAGATTTTTTACCCAGCCTGTTACGCTGTAGAGCGAGGCAGCATTCTGCGCCCGGTAGCGAAAGCCGACACCCTGAACTCTGCCTTTGAAGAAAAAGTGCTTTCTGATTATCTTTGTGTTCATTTTTGCCTCCGTCAGAATGTGAATATGTCTTTATCAAGCTTTTTCACAAGCTTATCGCTGTAAAGCTCCATTTCTTCGGGGCTTTGCGAGCTAAGAGGCTCGATTATGCCGATCGTCATCATACCTGCCTGCCTTGCGGCTTTGAGAGAAGCGGACACGTCATCGAGCATAATGCAGTTTTCGGGCGGTACGCCGAGCGTTTTTGCGGTATCGAGATATATGTCGGGGTACTGTTTGCCTTTGCCGAAAACGGCGGCGGAGCTTATCGTTTCAAACATTCCCCACAGTCCTGTGTGATGAAGCACGGGAGTGTAAAGCTCGGGGGTCTGCGAGGTGCATACGGCGGTCTTGTAACCGTTTTTCAGAGCAAGCTCAACCGTTTCACGAGCGAAGGGTTTTAGTTTTACGTTGTGGCGGTATTCGTCTATGGCGAGATCTGTCCATTCCTGCATAAGCTGTTCGGGCGTTTCGGGAAGACTGAAAAGATCTATTGTGTACAATGCTGTTTCGTAAAAAGAGCGGTGACTGCATTGCCTGCCGTAATCATCGGGCGGAGTTATGCCACGTCTGCGCAGAAATTCCTCGTCAACGTACTGCCAGACGTACATCGAGTCGAGCAGAGTGCCGTCAAGGTCGAACAGCACGGCTTTTATATCGTTCATATTCTTCTCCTTTCCTGACTTAGATATACTGCTATTGTATCACAATAAGGCAGTGGGGTCAATAAGATTTTACGGACGATTTTCGTGTATGCGGCTTGCAAAATGCGTGGATTTATGGTATACTGAATTAAAAGAAATACAGAGAAGAATAAAGGAAAGAAAAGAAAATTGGAACAGACAAAAGAAAACAAGATGGGCGTAATGCCTGTAAACAAGCTGCTTGTTACAATGTCGCTGCCTATAGTTATATCAATGCTTATCCAGGCAATGTATAACCTTGTTGACAGCGTATTTGTGGCACAGATAAATCCGGACGCACTGACCGCTGTAGGTATGGCGTTTCCGATGCAGAGCCTTATGATAGCGTTTCAGACGGGGCTTGGCGTCGGCATGAATGCGCTTGTATCACGCTATCTCGGACAGAAGAAGCCTTATGAGGCAGGTCTTGCGGCAACTCATGCGCTTATTCTTACCGCTTTGAACTATGTTATATTTTTAATAGTAGGGCTTACGGCGATACCTGCGTTTTTCTCGATACAGACACATTCCGAAATCATAGCGGGATATGGTGTTGAATATCTGTCAATCGTATGCTGCGGCTCGCTCGGATTATTTTTCCAGATATACGGTGAGCGTATATTGCAGGCGACAGGCAAGACACTGCTTTCGATGGTGTCGCAGATACTTGGTGCGGTTATAAACATAGTGCTTGATCCTGTGTTTATTTTCGGTGTTGATTTTCTCGGAATACCCGCAATGGGCGTTACGGGTGCGGCAATCGCCACTGTAACAGGTCAGATAATAGCGGCGGCAGTAGGATTTTTACTGCATCACTTCCACAACAAAGAATTAAGGCTTGTATTCAGAAAATTCAGACTGAATCTTGGTACGATAAAGACGATATATGCCGTCGGAATACCTTCTATTATAATGAGTGCGCTGGTTTCGGTACTGACGTTCGGTATGAATATAATACTGAAAGCGTATGAGCCTGCGGCGGCTACGGTATTCGGCGTATACTTCAAGCTGCAGAGCTTCGTGTATATGCCTGTGTTCGGTATGAATAACGGAATAGTTCCTATCATAGCCTATAACTACGGGGCAGGAAAGCCGAAGCGTATAACGGATACGCTGAAGCTCGGTGTTATCTGCTCAGTTGCGATAATGATAGTCGGATTACTGCTGTTCCAGCTTATACCGGTGCAGTTACTGGGAATGTTCGCTCCGACGGACGATATGATAAGGCTCGGTGAAACGGCGCTCAGAATATTCAGCGTATCGTTTGTATTTGCCGGAGTGTCGATAGTGTTAAGCTCGGGCTTCCAGGCGCTCGGAAACGGCTTTTACAGCATGATAGTATTTATAGTAAGGCTTATTGTGCCGACACTGCCTTTTGCTTGGCTGTTCGGCATTATCGGAGGGGTTGACTGCATATGGTGGTCGCTCCCTGTAAGCGATTTGTTAGGACTTATTGTTGCGATACTCCTTATGCGCAGGATCTATAAAAATGTCATATCGAAAATGTATGACAAACAGGATGAATCCTCGGCACAGGTACAGCAGGCATAAGAATAAAGCACAAACGGAGGAATGATTATGGGAAAAATAATCACTATTTCAAGACAGTACGGAAGCGGAGGAAGCGAGATCGGCAGAAAGGTCGCAAAAGCGCTTTCAATCCCGTATTACGACAGGACGATAATTGATGTTACCGCAAAGGAAAGCGGATTTGATCCCAAATACATAGAACGTGCGGAGCAGACAACAACGACCAGTTTTCTTTACAATCTTGCGATAAACGGTATGTACACACAGCCGCTTACCGACCAGCTTTTCTCGGCGGAGTGCAGAGTTATCAAGGCTCTTGCGGATAAAGGTCAGTGCGTTATAGTCGGTCGCTGTGCGGACTATGTGCTGAGGGAGCAGTACAGCACATTTGATGTTTTCGTGCATTCTACGGATGATTTCAGATGCGGACGTATCTGCGAGCATGACAATATAAGCAAGGACGAGGCGCTTTCGATTATCAGACAGAAGGATAAGGCAAGGCGAAGACACTACAAGTATTATACGGAACGTAACTGGGGTGAATCACTGAATTACGATCTGTGCATCAATACGGCTACCTGCGGTATTGATGAGGCGGCTGAAATAATCGCTAAGCTTGCAGGCAAATAAAGACGTCGCATTCAGCGGCTGACGCCTTTAAGAATAGTAAAAAATCGGCTGTCAATGGTGACTATCAAATCACATTGGCAGCTTATTTTTTTAAAACAGTTAAACAGAGAAAATATTTGAACAGAAGGAACGGTGAACGATGGAATTTGTAATGCTCTTTTTTTCGGCAATCATCATTGTCTGCATTGTAGGCAATAAGCTGTCGGCAAGGATAGGCGTACCGAGCCTGCTTATATTTCTGGCACTTGGTATGATATGCGGCTCGGACGGTATTCTGAAGATACCGTTTGACAACTATCAGCTCAGCGAGCAGGTGTGTACGGTATGTCTTATATTTATAATGTTCTGCGGCGGTTTTTCTGCCAACTGGAAAGCGGCAAAACCTGTTGCTTTGCGTGCGGGACTTTTATCCTCGCTCGGTACGATAGTTACGGCGCTTATTACTACGGCAGGCTGTCATTTCCTGATAGGATTTGATATAAAAGAGAGCTTTCTTATCGGTGCGGTTATTTCGTCTACTGATGCGGCATCGGTGTTCTCGATACTTCGTTCAAAGCAGCTAAACCTGCGTGGCGGTCTGGCTTCACTGCTGGAAATTGAGAGCGGTTCTAACGACCCGTTTTCTTATATGCTGACGGTCATTGCGCTTGCGATAATGGCAGGTGATGATATTTCACAGCTTGGTCTTCTTGCGGTGCTGCAGATAGTCCTCGGTGTTGCATTCGGCTTTGCAATGGGACTTGCCGCAGTGTTTGTAATGAAAAAGGTGAAGCTGTCGAAAAACAGCTTTGACATAATTTTTATGATGGCGATGATATTTGCGGCATATTCCGCACCTATACTGCTCGGCGGCAACGGATACCTCAGCGTATACATAGCAGGTATCATCATCGGTAACAGCAACATAGGAGAGAATAAGGCACAGCTTGTACATTTCTTCGACGGAATCACGGGGCTGAGCCAGATAATGCTGTTCTTCCTGCTGGGATTGCTGTCGAATCCTTCACAGCTGCCGGGCATAATACTTCCGGCACTTGCAATATTTGCGGTGATGACCTTTATATCACGTCCTGCTGCGGTGTTTGCGATATGCTCAAAGGGGTATACATGGGCTGACAGGCTGTTTATAGCGTGGTCGGGTCTGAGAGGCGCATCATCCATCGTTTTCGCAATAATGGCTACGGTGAGCGATGTGTACACGGACAGCAATCTGTTCAATATAGTAGTGTGCGTCTGCCTTATCTCCGTTGCATTTCAGGGAACGTTACTGCCGAAGGTCGCAACAGGGCTTAAACTTATTGATAACGAAAGCAGTGTATTAAAGACATTCAACGACTATCAGGACGAAACTCCGCAGTTCAATATGATGCGTATATTCGTATCGGATACTCACACCTGGAACGGACACAAGATAAGCGAGATAGATTTTCCCGACGATTCGCTTGTGCTTATGATAAAACACGGCGACAGCACTATCGTTCCGAAAGGCGATACGGTGATAAATGCCGGAGATGATGTTATACTCAGCATTCCGTCATACAGGGACAGCGGAAATATATTGCTCAAGGAATATGAGATAGGGCCAAAGCATTTATGGAAGGGAAAGACGATAAAGGAGCTTGACCTGCCGACTACGCTTCTTATTATAATGATAAAGAGAAACGGCGATATGGACGTACCTAACGGAAGCACTGTAATAAAGCAGGGTGATATTCTTGTTGTCAGCGACCAGTCGCATATAGAAGAAAAGAAGAAAAAGGATAAGCACGGCGGTGAAGAGCCGGATAAAAAGCCGGATAAAGCGGCTGAGAATAAAGAATGCGATGAAAAAGAGGGAGAGAAGGTGAGCGTGTAACAATTGACGGAACAACGATAATGACTTTCGGACTTGAAAATATATGTCGGCTGTGATAGAATAAGGCTGACGGCTTTTGTAAATATGAAACTGCCGTGTTATATATGCGGCAGTTGCTTTTTAGTGAGGAAAAATATGAAACGCAGTAAGAAAATGTCGGTGCTTAGAGAGTGCGCTGAAAAGCACTATATATGCAGGTGCTTTTACGAATACGACAAAAGCTATTGGTATTACTATATCAATGATTTCAACGACAAATTTGTACTCGGACAGGAAGAAAACGACTTTGAATTTAACGGATATACGATCCGCAACTTTGACGAACTGAAAAAAGCGGAAATCAAGAATGATGTCTGTGAAGAGATAAACAGACTGAATGGGGTTGCAGAGCAAATCAAGGCTCCCAAAATTGATATAAGCTCGTGGCAGAGCATATTCAATTCGCTCCGTGAGTGCGGTGAATGGGCTATAGTCGAGAACGAAAATGATGAGATATTCCATATAGGGATAATCTTAAAGGCGGGGAAGAATAAACTGACGATGAGAGAGTTTGACGCAGACGGAAAATGGCAGGAAGAAACCAAAATTCCATACAAAGAAATAACAAGCGTCAGCTTTAAAACAAGATATATTGATAACCGGAGAAAGTATCTCGAAAGAACGAAAGAAGGATAAGTATGGACATTAAGGAAAACTTCAAGGGGCATTTAAGCACTATCAATCATCACAAGATGGAAGTAATGAGGTTGTGCTTCAAGGTCGGTCTTTATAAGCAAGGGCTTATGCACGATCTGTCAAAATACTCCCCGAAGGAATTCATAAGCGGCGTGGTATTTTACACGGGGGATAAAAGTCCGAATACGACCGAAAGACGTGTGACGGGAAAAAGCGAGGCGTGGCTTCATCATAAAGGAAGGAACAGGCATCACTTTGAATACTGGATAGATTACGGACAGGAGCCGGGTTCTGCAATGCAGGGAATGAAGATGCCTGTAAAGTATGTTGTGGAGATGTTCTGCGACAGAGTGGCGGCTTGTAAGACATATTATAAAGAGAATTATAACGACAGTATGCCGTTTGAATATTTCAACAAGAACAGAAAACACTATATGATGCACCCGGAAACTATGGAGCTTCTTGGAAAAATGCTGATAATGCTGAAAAGATATGGCGAGGAGGATACGCTGGTATACATAAGGGAGAGAATCCTTACCGGAAGGTATCCGAAAAAGACAGCGGTAAAAAGCTGATAAAATACATTAAATAGCAGAAAAATGCAGTAAATAGAATATATAGAAAGCTTTTAACGGCTGATTGTACAAAGTGCCTTTAAAAACGGTATTAAAAGAGTAAGTTTTATGTAAATTTACTTTGAAAAAAACGTTGACAAATGTCGTTTTCCGTGATATAATAGACAAGCACTCAAACGAGAGGGCACAAAAACAGAGGGT
>OHLA01000436.1_pt1 | contig 17389 bp, 18 predicted proteins | sample 1568961 | NCBI WGS metagenome assembly OHLA01 (sample SAMEA3879530, study PRJEB24766) | human gut metagenome | biome: human-associated habitat; feature: feces | place: USA | collected 1985/1987
TTAAGCTTCGTCACGCCGATGGTACTGCGCAAGTGGGAGAGTAGGTAGTCGCCGTCTTAACAGAGGCCCTGAGGCAGAAACGCTTCGGGGCTTTTTTGTGTTTGTACGTTTCTGGATAAGGTTTGGGTTCAGTATACAATAATGTAACCTGAACTGCTTTTTTCCACCGGATTCTTCCTTTCCTTCCTTTTTCCCCTTGCTTTCCTTTGCTTCTTTACCGCTCCCCGGACGGCTCTCAGAAATGCGCCTGGAGACGTTTTCTCCGGAAAGGAGGGTCATTCTTTATCGGAGCATTCAGGTGCCCTCAGAATGTACGAAAAACAGCTTGAAAAGGGAACCGTACTGAAGATATATTTATTCGCCATAGGGTTGTCTCCTTCTAGGACTTTCTGACATGTTTGGTGGAATGTAGAAGGCACTTTGGAAGAAGGAGATAGTAGAGACTATATCTTGTCAACTTTTCCAATGTATAAGGATAAAAAAATCCCCGGACTTCACAGTCCAGGGAATTCTTGATTGATTTCTATAATATAATTAGGTTAGGTTAGTGAATCATTGTATTGGTGCCTTCCACGATTTTTCCTTGAGAAAATACGCAGCGTACGTTGATGTCTTTGTCAAGAATGACAATGTCGGCGTCTTTTCCCTTTTGGAGAGTTCCTTTGTACGACTCGATACCAATAAGCTTGGCGGGAGTTTCAGAAGCCATACGAACGGCATCGGCCAATGGAATGGCTGCTTTTTTCACCATGGTTTGAATCAGTACATCCATGGTTGCCAGACTTCCTGCCAGTGAGGAGTGGTCGGCTAATTTACAAACTCCGTTTTCGATGATATATTTCGGATCATCAATGGTTCCTCCCTCGTTGGCTGCATATTTAAGTGCGTCGGTGACCAGACAGGTTTGCTCTACTCCTTTGAGCTTATAGACTAATTTCAGGATGGTAGCAGGCAGGTGGATACCGTCGGCAATCACTTCTACACTCATTCCGTCGGTCAGGTATACGCTTTCTACTGTACCCTCATATTTATATTCACGGCGTTTGTGAAATCCCGGCATTGCATTGTAGAAATGTGCTGCGTGAGTGAATCCAGCCTCAAATGCAGCCTTGATTTCCGGATATTCGGCTTCAGTATGAGTGACTGCTGTCAGAATACCTTTGGAACGAGTATATCTTGCGAAGTCATGTCCTCCAGGAAGCTCTGGACTGATATCCCAGCGTTTGACACACTGTGTGCTTTCCAGTAAAGGAATATATTCTTCCGGATCTGGATCTTTCAGGAACTCTTCCCACTGTGCACCAGCCATTTTCTTATTGAGGTACGGACCTTCAATGTGAAGTCCTTGAATAATGTTTCCAGGTGCTTTCATCAATTCCTCACATGTAGTTACTGCACGTTTGATATTATCAAAGCTGGTAGAACTTAGTGTGGGGAAGATAGAAGTTGCTCCGTGGGCCAGGTGGGCTTGTGTAGCTTTCTGAAAAGTTTCGGTAGTACCTTCTGTAAAATCGTGTCCGGCACCTCCGTGTGCGTGCATGCTTACAAATCCTGGTACGATGTACATGCCTTTGGCATCAATTACTGTTGCACCGATAACAGCCAGGTCGCTGTTAGTTACTTCCAGGATTTTTCCGTCGCTAATGAGGACAGAGCCGTCTTTCAACCATCCTTGTGGGGTAAGAATATGCCCATTTATGATTTGAGTCAACATAATCGTCGAGTATTTAAGTCGTTAAAAAAGTTTGTTGGTACCTTCCACCAGTTTTCCCATTGCCCATACGGCACGAACATTCAGGTCGCGGTCAAGAGCGATGATGTCTGCATCTTTTCCTCTTTCCAGTGTACCTTTGCGGTCGAGCACACCCATAATGCGGGCAGGTGTTTCTGAAGCCATTCTGACTGCATCTTCCAATGGAATCTCAGCCTTTTGTACCATGGTACGAATCAGGCGGTCCATGGTGGCGATGCTACCTGCCAGTGCAGAACGGTCGGCCAGTTTACAAACCCCATCTTCAATGATGACACGAGGGTCGAAGGCTTCTTTGCTGTCGCTGGCTGCACATGCCAGTGCATCAGTAATCAGAGCCGTCTTCTCCACTCCTTTGATTTTGTGTACCAGACGAAGAATGGTAGGAGGAACATGGATGCCGTCGGCTACTACTTCCACTGTCATGTCGTCCATTAAGTAGATACTTTCTACTGTTCCTTCGTACTTGTATTCGCGACGTTTGTGGAATCCCGGCATCGCATTATAGAAATGTGTGGCATGAGTATAGCCGGCGTAGAATCCTGTATAGATGTCTTCAAATTCAGCTTGTGTATGTCCTACTGAGGCTAATACACCTTTTGAAGTGATATACTTACCGAATTGCATAGCACCCGGAAGTTCGGGAGCAGCATCCCATCGCTTGATGCAGTGAGTTTCTTCCAAAAGTGGAATGTATTCTTCTGGATCAGGGTTCTTGATATTTTCCGGCATCTGTCCCCCTGCCATTTTCATGTTGAAATAATGTCCTTCCAAATGGAGTCCAAGTACTGGACTGTCAGGTTCACTCATTAATTTTTCCGTAGTTTCAGCAGCCGCACGAATCATAGGAATGGTAGACGAAGAAAGCGTCGGGAAAATACTTGTGGTACCATGCTGCATGTGAGCCTTGATAGCTGCACGGAACGCATCTTCAGATCCTTCCATGAAGTCACGTCCACCTCCACCATGTACATGGATCTCGACTCCTCCCGGTACGATATACATTCCTTTTGCATCGATAAGTGTCGCACCGACGATGGCCAGGTCACAATTGGTTACTTCCAGGATTTTATTGTCTCTGATTAGTACAGAACCGTCTTTTAACCAGCCTTGTGGAGTTAAAATACGGCCATTAATTATTTGAGTTAACATATGGATAAGGTTTTATTTCTTTTATATGTGCTGCAAAGTTACTTAATTTGCTAATTAAATACGATATTAATACTATATTTATTTATGATATTAGGGTTAATTATATTAAAACTCCATTCTTTTTAGCTGTGAGGTAGGATATTTAAAGATAAAGGTATGGAAACAAATACCTGCTAGGGTTTCACACTTAAGAAATACCGGTATATTAAAATAGGTATCGGAAAAGCAGAATGGAGGATAAACAAGTATTTTTAATAAATAAAAAGTAGAAAGATTGGATTAAATGAATTATTATTTGTATCTTTGTCGCCCGATTTATATAGTATTGCGACTTGGGAAAACTTGCTACATATAAAATAGAATTGAAGAACATGAAGGAAAACTCCGCTCATTATGAGTTTTCCCTGACAAATCAGTTCTTCGCGGATATTGATGCTCCGGAGATTCAAAAAGGAAAACTGCAGGTACAGTTGGATGTGAAGAAAACAATGGGCATTTATGTCTTGAATTTCCATATTGAGGGTTCCGTAGTTGTGCCGTGCGATCGTTGCCTGGATGACATGGAGTTGCCGGTAGAAACGGATGACACATTGAAGGTAAAACTCGGACTCGAATTCTCGGACGAAGACGATATGGTGATTGTGCCGGAAGAAGACGGCTATATTAACGTCGCTTGGTTTATGTACGAGTTTATCGCATTGAGCATACCGATGAAGCATGTGCATGCTCCCGGAAAATGTAATAAAGGTATGATGGGAGCCTTGAACAAACATTTGCGTACTTCTGCAGATGAAGAAGATGAAATGGATGATTTCCTGGATGAGGAGGAAATGACAGATGAGCCTTCAGAAGCACGTGAGATAGATCCGAGATGGAACGAATTGAAGAAAATATTAGATAATAATTAAATAAAAGTTTAGAAAAATGGCACATCCTAAAAGAAGACAATCAAAAACGAGAACTGCGAAGAGAAGAACTCATGACAAGGCAGTTGCTCCTACTTTAGCTATTTGTCCGAACTGCGGCGAATGGCATGTTTATCACACAGTATGTGGGGCTTGTGGTTATTACAGAGGTAAATTGGCTATCGAAAAAGAAGCTGCTCTTTAATAACTTGACGCTTTGTAGAACATCTTTGCATGTTCCAGGGAAATTAAAGCCGGAGAGCCATTTCGGCTCTTCGGCTGTTTTTTTATAAGCCACGAAATTAAGAAATGATGGAAAAAATAAATGCTGTAATTACAGGAGTCGGTGGATATGTACCTGATTATGTCCTGACAAACGAAGAATTGTCGAGAATGGTTGACACCAACGATGAGTGGATTATGACTCGTATCGGGGTGAAAGAAAGACGTATCCTGAACGAAGAAGGTTTGGGAACTTCATATTTGGCCCGTAAGGCTGCCAAGCAGTTGATGCAGAAAACGGACTCGGAGCCGGCTTCTATTGACTGCGTGATTGTAGCTACTACAACTCCTGACTATCATTTCCCTTCTACTGCTTCTATTCTTTGTGACAAACTGGGATTGAAGAATGCGTATGCATTTGACTTGCAGGCTGCTTGTAGCGGATTCTTGTATGCCATGGAAACTGCTGCCAGCATGATTCAGTCTGGTCGTCATAAAAAAATTATCATTGTAGGTGCAGATAAGATGTCTTCAATGGTGAACTATGGAGACCGCGCTACATGTCCGATTTTCGGTGACGGTGCTGCGGCTTGCATGGTAGAAGCTACTACAGAAGACTATGGTATCATGGATTCTATCTTGCGTACAGATGGTAAAGGACTTCCGTTCCTGCACATGAAAGCAGGTGGTTCGGTTTGTCCTCCTTCTTATTTTACAATTGACAATAAGATGCATTATCTGTATCAGGAAGGTAGAACGGTATTTAAATATGCTGTATCTAATATGTCTGACGTAACGGCTCAGATTGCAGAACGTAATGGCTTGAATAAGGACAACATCAACTGGATTGTACCTCATCAGGCAAATCTGCGAATCATTGATGCGGTTGCTTCTCGTCTGGAAGTTCCATTGGATAAGGTGATGATTAATATCCAGCGTTATGGTAATACCAGTGCTGGAACTCTGCCACTTTGCTTATGGGATTACGAAAAGCAACTGAAGAAGGGCGATAATATCATCTTCACTGCGTTTGGTGCAGGATTTACCTGGGGTGCCTGCTATGTGAAGTGGGGTTATGACGGAAATAAATAAAGAAAGAATTAACACTACAGATAAAAAACGCATCCCAATCGATGCGTTTTTTTGTCTGTGAACTAATATTTACTTATGCACAAAGCCGGATTTGTGAATATTGTAGGTAATCCGAATGTCGGAAAATCTACTTTGATGAACTTGCTGGTGGGGGAACGTATCTCCATCGCGACTTTCAAGGCTCAGACAACTCGCCATCGTATTATGGGTATTCTTAATACGGAGGATATGCAGATTGTCTTCTCTGATACTCCGGGGGTATTGAAGCCTAACTATAAGCTTCAGGAGTCTATGCTCAACTTCTCGGAATCGGCATTGGTGGATGCAGACGTGTTGCTGTATGTTACTGATACGGTGGAAAAACCGGACAAGAATGCGGAGTTTATGGAAAAGGTGCGCAACCTGAAGGTGCCGGTTTTGTTGCTGATTAACAAGATTGACCTGACCAATCAGGAGGATTTGGTGAAATTGGTGGATGAATGGCACGAGATGCTGCCTGAAGCGGAAATTATTCCTATCTCTGCAATGGCCAAATTCAATGTGGATGTGGTGATGAAGCGTATTAAGGAGCTGTTGCCGGATTCTCCTCCTTATTTTGGAAAGGACCAATGGACGGATAAGCCTGCCCGTTTCTTTGTGACAGAGATTATCCGTGAAAAGATTTTGTTGTATTATGACAAGGAGATTCCTTATTCAGTAGAGGTCGTAGTAGAACAGTTCAAGGAAGACGAGAAAAGCATCCATATCAATGCGGTAATTTATGTGGAACGCGATTCTCAGAAAGGTATTATTATCGGTCGTCAGGGAAAAGCCTTGAAGAAAGTAGCTACTGAAGCGCGTAAGACATTGGAGCACTTCTTCCGTAAATCCATTTACCTGGAGACATTTGTCAAAGTGGATAAGGACTGGAGAAGCTCTGACAAGGAATTGAAAAATTTTGGTTATCAATTGGATTAATATCGGCTGCGAAGCCGTAAATGAAGATAATTATGGGAAATTTAGTTGCGATTGTGGGACGTCCCAATGTGGGAAAGTCGACACTGTTTAACCGTCTGACCAAGAGTCGTCAGGCGATTGTGAATGAACAGGCCGGTACAACCCGCGACCGACAGTATGGTAAGTCGGAATGGCTGGGAAAGGAATTCTCAGTAGTAGATACCGGAGGATGGGTAGTCAACTCGGATGATGTATTCGAGGAGGAAATTCGCAAACAGGTAATGCTGGCAATTGATGAAGCCGATGTCATTTTGTTTGTGGTAGACGTAATGAATGGAGTTACTGATTTGGATATGGAAGTAGCCGAAATCTTGCGCCGTTCCAAGACTCCTGTACTTTTAGTTGCAAATAAAACGGATAATAACGACCTGCAGTATAATGCGGCTGAGTTTTATTCCTTAGGCTTGGGTGATCCTTACTGTGTTTCTGCTTTGAGTGGAAGTGGTACAGGTGACTTGCTGGATTTAGTATTGAGCAAGTTCAAGAAGGAAACTCCTGAAATTTTGGATGATGATATACCTCGCTTTGCTGTGGTAGGACGTCCGAATGCCGGAAAATCGTCTATTATCAATGCCTTTATTGGAGAAGACCGTAATATTGTGACAGAAATTGCGGGTACTACGCGCGATTCTATCTATACCCGTTACAATAAGTTTGGTTTTGATTTCTATCTGGTCGATACAGCCGGTATCCGTAAAAAGAATAAAGTGAGCGAAGATCTGGAGTATTATTCTGTAATCCGTTCCATCCGCTCAATCGAAAATTCGGATGTATGTATTCTGATGCTGGATGCTACACGTGGTATCGAAGGTCAGGATTTGAATATTTTCTCTCTGGTACAGCGAAATCAGAAAGGACTTGTGGTCGTTGTCAACAAATGGGACTTGATTGAGGATAAAACGGCTAAGGTAATGAAAGGATATGAAGATGCGATTCGTGATCGTCTGGCTCCTTTTACTGACTTTCCGATTGTCTTTACATCAGCATTGACAAAACAACGTATTCTGAAAGTGCTTGAACTGGCGAAGGAAGTTTACCAGGCACGTACGACAAGAATCCCGACTGCTCGTCTGAACGAGGAACTTCTGCCGCTGATTGAGGCTTATCCGCCACCTTCAAATAAAGGAAAGTATATCAAGATTAAGTACATTACTCAGTTGCCGAATACACAGGTTCCTTCATTTGTGTTCTTTGCCAACTTGCCGCAATACGTGAAAGAGCCTTACCGTCGTTTCCTTGAGAATAAGATTCGTGAACGCTGGAAACTTTCGGGAACTCCGATAAACATCTTTATTCGTCAGAAATAAACGGTGAAACTATATAATCTCTTGTTGCTACTTGTGTAATACAAGGAAAACAAGAGATTTTTTTGATAAAAATCAGCAATTTTCTTGTGTATTCAGAAAATTGTGTTTACCTTTGCACACGCAAACGAAAAACAAATGCCCAGATGGCGGAATCGGTAGACGCGCTGGTCTCAAACACCAGTGGAGTAACATCCATCCCGGTTCGACCCCGGGTCTGGGTACAGAGAGGTTGACTTGATTAAGTCAACCTTTTTTTATTACCAATCAATTCTTATGCTCCATGAAAAATCGTATTGCAGATCTCGATTACTTGAAATCCATCTTTATTTTATTGATGATTGTGTTTCATCTGGTATATATCGGTGACAAATATCCCTACGCCAAATCCTTGGTTTATACTTTCCACATGCCTGCTTTCTTGATCATTTCCGGTTATGTTATGAATATAGCTAAAGGAATACGTCCGTTTCTGCGTACAATGTGGTGGATTTTTATTCCATACGCTGTGATGGAAACAGGTTATGTCATCATGTCTGCTATTCTGCCGGTTCGTGAATCAGTGGAGCATTTAAGTGTTTCTCTATGGCTGGATAAATTGTTCTTGCATCCTTTGGGCCCCTATTGGTATCTCCATACGTTGATATTGTGTGGGCTTGTTTATTTATTGGTGGACAAATTGACTGGAAAATGGAGTAATATTGTTTCCGTCTTAATTATACTGGCCTTATGTTATGCCGTATTGTCAGCTTGTGGAGTTCTTTCTTTGATAAATGCGCTTTACTTTACAGCAGGAGTGGCTTTAAGACGGTGTTCACTTGACTTCCGTACTTTTTTTTCAGCTTCATTCTGGGCGTTGCTACCTATAATATGGCTGGCCTCAGATGAGGCAAATCTGAACAAATCAGCTCTTTCCGGAGCTGCTCTGACTTATCTGGTAATTAGTTTTTTGTTGGCTGTATATCGCTATTTACCCGATTGTCTGAAAAAAGGACTGGACTACATAGGTTCTCACACCTTTGTACTGTTAGTGTTTTCTCCGGTATTTACAATGGCAGTGAAGCCTTTGGTGTCTGTATTGGCTTTTGAACCTACGGGGTTACTCTTTTTATGTGTGTCCTTATGCTTCTGTGTAATGGGGGCGTTTGCGATAGCTTGGGTTATGGATAAGCTGAATTTGTCCCGTTTCTTCTGGGGAAAATCTCGCATGCTTTCGTAGATAGACTTGGTCTGGTGACATCCTGTCAGTTCGCTGGAAAAAATGTGGCAGGAACTTATCTGGCATCTTTTTTGTGGTTTACTTCATAGATATTGAATTACTTACTTAAACACATAGAACTATGATTTCAGAAAAATTGCAAAATGCCATCAACGAGCAGATTACTGCGGAAATGTGGTCTTCTAACCTGTATTTGTCCATGTCTTTCTACTTGCAGAAAGAAGGTTTCGACGGTTTTGCTTCATGGATGCGTAAACAGTCACAAGAAGAATTGCAGCATGCTTATGATTTAGCTGATTATTTGGTTAAACGCGGTGGTGCAGCTAAAGTGGATAAAATTGATGTCGTTCCACAAGGATGGGGCAGCGTACAGGAAGTATTTGAACATGTTTACAAGCACGAATGTCATGTATCCAGCTTGATTGACGAGTTGGTAAATGTTGCTTCTGAAGTAAAAGACAAAGCTTCACAGGATTTCTTGTGGGGATATGTTCGTGAACAGGTGGAAGAAGAAGCTACAGCACAGAACATTGTAGAGAAACTCAGAAAATGTGGCGACGCAGCTGGCATTCTGTATTTGGATGACAAACTGGGACAACGTAAATAAACCACGTTTTTCATGAAATATTGATCCTGGATGGAAGCGGAATGATTTCTGCATCCATTCAGGATATTTTGTATCATAATTACACTATCCTTTTCGTTTTTCCACTATAAATTTTATCTTTGTCCCCCGTTATCAACCAATATTAGCGTCCGAAAAATGGGGGATTTTATATTAAGAGGGTGGAACTGGTGTCGTCGTTTCCGGCATCGTTGCGGATACGGAGTACATTCTCCTTCCGATTTCTTTTTTATTACGTTTGTCATTTACGAACGTTTACCATTCTATGCCTATGCACCATTGCATCACTTGAGACGTGTGGTGGCTTTTTTGCCTCATTATCGGGAAAAGGTCGATAAGTTCTTATTCCGTCTGATTAATCACCTCCGGCCTTCTGTAGTATGGGAAGTGGGAACGGGCAGCGGAATAAGTACCCGTTATATGGCCGAAGCCAATGCAGGCATGCAGGTTTATACGTTCTCAGAACAATCGGAAGATGCAGTGAAACGGATTCTTTCCGGAAAATCTTCTATTGATTATCTGACTGGAAACTGTGAGGCAGATATGGATAAGTTGCTCAAGGAGGGTGTAAAGCCGGAAGTGGTACATATTGCCCATACTCCAGCGTATAAGGAGATGTTTGAACGACTGATTCCACTGGCAGGTAAACATACTTGTTTTATCATTGGTAATCCTTATGCTACTCTAGAGAAGAAAAGGTGGTGGAAGGAAGTTATAGCAGATCCTCGTACAGGAATTACATTCGACCTTTATGATGTCGGACTGGTATTTTTTGATAAAGAGCGTGTAAAGGAGCATCGTATCGTGAACTTTCTTTGACTTTAAGACCTTAAATATATGAAAATGATCAAGATTTATACCAAGACAGGTGATAAAGGTACCACTTCGCTGGTAGGAGGAGTACGTGTTTCAAAAGCAGATATACGTCTGGACGCATACGGAACCATAGATGAATTGAATTCTTTTATCGGATTATTGATTTCGGTAATGAAGGATGCAGAGCATGAAGAGTTATTGCGTTTTGTGCAGCATAAACTGTTTTCATTAGGCTCTTATCTGGCTACCGACTTGGAAAAGACTACTTTTCCGGTAGAGAGTCATATCTCAGTAGAGAACGTGCAGCGCCTGGAGCAGGCTATCGATGAGATAAACGCCTCTTTGCCATCGCTTGCAGGTTTTATCCTTCCGGGAGGGAGTTATCCGGCTTCCGTTTGTCATGTCTGTCGTACGGTCTGTCGTCGGGCAGAACGTCGGATTCAGGCCTTGGAAGAAAGTCTTTCCTATGAATTAGAGGAGCAGGCAAAGTGTTTTGTGAACCGATTGTCTGATTATCTGTTCGTTTTGTCACGTCGGTTAAACAATTTAACAGACGAAAGCGAAATTTATTGGGATAAGCGTTGCGAGTGAAAGAATTTGTTATATTTTTGCGAATCAATATAAAGAAGTAAAACTGTTTAAAATTATATACTATGTATTGGACATTGGAATTGGCCTCAAAGCTGGAAGATGCTCCTTGGCCAGCAACTAAAGACGAGTTAATTGACTATGCAATGCGTTCAGGTGCTCCACTGGAAGTAATCGAAAACTTGCAGGAAATGGAAGACGAAGGAGAAATTTATGAAAGTATAGAAGATATCTGGCCTGATTATCCGAGTAAAGAAGATTTTTTCTTCAACGAGGAAGAATATTAATAGCCGTCAGGGCAGATTAAAAGATTAAATCTCAGCGGGATGAACAAAGTATATTTGTTTGTCCCGCTGATGTTTTATAGTATTCCATCGGACTTTCGCAATAAAAGTTATAAACGCGCGTTTCTCTCAACTTGTTTGATTCAAAATTTGTTCTTATTACAAAATGCACTATTTTTGTGCACAAAGAAAAGAATTGATAACCCGTTATTTTGTGAATTATGAAAAGATTGCTGTTGATGGCGCTGGCTGCTGCCATGCTGACTCCGGCTTGTGGAAATAATGCTGGTAAAGAAACCAAGGCGGAAGTACAGGAGAGTGCAGCTGTACAAGCCAATGTTACTCATCTGACTAAAGCTGATTTCTTGGCTAAGGTATATAATTATGAGAAGAATCCGAAGGAATGGAAATACGAAGGTGGTAAACCGGCCATTGTGGATTTCTATGCCACTTGGTGTGGTCCATGTAAGGCTATCGCCCCGGTATTAGAGAAACTGGCTGCGGAATACAAAGGAAAGATTGTGGTTTATAAGATTGATACAGATAAGGAACCTGAGTTGTCGGCAGCTTTTGGTATACGCAGTATTCCGACCCTTCTGTTCATTCCGGCAAAGGGAACTCCTCAGGTGGCGCAAGGGGCTTTGCCTGAAGAGGCTTTGAGAAAGACCATTGACGAATTTTTATTGGGAAAGAAGTAAACTTCTGATAAGAAAAAATAAGAGGGCCTGAAGTTGTTGGAATTTCAGGCCCTCATTGTATATTTCTATTTACGGTTGCTGTCTTCAATCAATTCACGGATTGTCTGGTTCAGTTCCTTTTCTTTCAGAAGTTGCTCCAGTGTGAGGTGCATTCTCCATCGCCAGTAATGCCGTGGATGGGCCGGTATGTTAATGCGCTCTCCTTCTATATCCGGATTGCGTAACTGTTCGTTGATACTCATCCAGTCCTGCCATGCCAAAATGCAGAGCAGTGAAGGGCTTTTCAGGTGATGGAATACGATGTCCTTACAGAGCCATCCGGGAGCATGTACGGGAATCTCTCCCTGATGGTGCATTTCCTGATGGTAGAAGCGCTCTGTGAGGACTGGGTCTTCTTCCCACCATCCGCGGAAAGTGGACATGTCGTGCGTACCGATGGTGCATACCGACAAGAACGGATAGTTTTCAGGGTGTCCGAAGTCTTCGTACATTTGTTTGGGCATGCGTTGGATTTCAAGCGAGAGTATCTGCAACTGCCTCATTACCCAGGGCACACACTCCGGAACCATACCTAAATCCTCTCCGCATACTAGCATCGGAGTGGACTGGGTGAGTACCGGAAGCTTTTTCATGGCTTCCTGATACCAGAACTCGTTGTGGCGCTGGTAGTAGTAATGATTGTACAGGTGGTTGAATGCTCCCTGTTGCTTCCAGTTCAGCTGCTGGAATACAGAATCATTCTGTACGGCAATTCTGGGATGGAGTTTCTCGGCGTCGTGGTGGTCTGTGACAAACAGCACGTTGCTGATCAGAGAATAAAGTCCTTCTTTTAGTTTCAGGCTATCCTCGTCTTCTTTTCCATTGAAATAAGCTTCCACTTTTCGCTGGGTATCAAACTCCGGCAGTAATGCGTAGCCTCCTTTTCCATTGGGCGTGATAAAACGTTGCCGTACGTACTCACTTTGTGCGCCGAAGACCTCTTCCAGCACCTTGTCGTTGATAAACGGCTGTGTCATGAAGTCCCGGTCCAGATTTAGACCAAAGCTTCTGATTTCATCCATGCTCAGGGGAAGGGAAGGGGAGAACTGTCCGAGCAGACCGTGTACCGAATGGTCGGGAATTTCCCAGATGCGGAAAAATCCTAAGATATGGTCGATGCGGTAGGCCGTAAAGTATTCTGCCATCTTGGAGAAACGGCGGCGCCACCAGCGGTAATTGTCTTTTTCCATTACTTCCCAGTTATAGGTTGGGAATCCCCAGTTTTGTCCGTTGACAGAGAAAGCATCAGGAGGAGCACCTGCTTGACCGTTGAGGTGGAAATAATGGGGTTCTACCCAGGCTTCTACGCTGGAACGGCTGATACCGATGGGGATGTCGCCTTTTAGCAGAATGCCTTTTGCTCTGGCATACGTACTTACGGCAAGCAGCTGCACGTGCAACTGGTATTGCAGGTAATAGTAGAAGGCGATTTTGGTATAGGCTTTGTTTCCGGGTGTACACAGTCTGGCTATTTCATCGGCTTCGTAGGTAGAATATTTCGGCCAGCGATTGAAGTCTGGTGTGCCATACGAGTCGCGCAGGTAGCAGAAAGCAGCATAAGGCTGAAGCCATTCCTCATTATGCTGGAAGAAGTTCAGGAAATCTTCCGAGGCAAGTACTTTTTTCCCTTCCATTTGGTATACTTTTCTCAGGTAGTCCATCTTCAGCTTGTTGGCCTTCTCATAATCCATCATGGGAAGGGAATTCACTTCGATGCGTGCTTTTTCGAACGCTTCTGCGGCTTTCTTGTCCTTCAAGGCTGGGAGCTGGCGAAGGTCGATGTACATCGGGTGAAAAGCGTAGATGGAGATGCTGTTATAGGGATAAGAGTCAGTCCATGTACCGCTCATTGTCGTATCGTTGATGGGAAGAATCTGAATCGCTTTCTGTCCGGTCTCATCTGCCCAGTCGGCCAGTAGCTTCAGGTCGCCGAAGTCGCCAACGCCGCAACTGCCTTCCGAGCGAAGGGAGAATACGGGAATGGCGCAGCCGGCTATCCGTTGCGGGGCATCGTCAAAGAACACTTCCGTTTCCATGGGCAGGTAGGTTTCTCCGCGTTGCAACGGTTGCAGAGGGAATATCCGGTTCGGGCGGGTTTCCCATTTTTCTACTGCTCCGGTCTCTTCATGAATGGCCACAAACTTATACTCAAAAGGATATTCCAATGAGGAGGCATCCAGTGTCAGGTGCCATACGTTGGGCTGTACTTCCTTCATTCGCAGCGGGCGGCAGTATTCCCAACTACCCAGTGCCGCACAGCTCCCGATGAGGCCCAGACGCTGTCCGTGGGTACTCAGGCCGGGGCAAAGTGCGCGGAAGGTGATGCATCTGCCGGTATTGTCAGACAAGCGGGAAGGTTGTTCCAGCGTATATGTATTGTTGAAAGCCGACGTATAGCGGTAGGCATCTTGTGGCAGATCTCTCCAGCAGTCTTCTATGAGGTAGTGCTGCTGTTGCAGGTTGCCCGGATAGAAAGAGTGGGGGATGGCGCCAAATTCCTGACGTACAAGGGTGCCTTGACGGCTTACGGCATAACGGTAGCAGATAGGTTCGGAAGGGTGAAAGTCGAATTCTGCCTTTCCGGTCCATTCTTCTCCGTTGCGGGTAGTCATTTCTACGGTATGTTGTATGTGATTCTGGCTGAGAAGCACGCACAGGCTTTCTCCCCAGACTGTACGGTATTGTATGCGAAAAGTAATTTTCATATCTTATGTATTAGTTGTGGCTCATAGTTTTGTCCAAAAATAATGAATCTCATGGATTCATGCAAATAAAAAACCTCCGGATGTCCTTTCGGCTTCCGGAGGTTCCCTCGTGTAAGATGTGAGGATGGATTTAATAATAATGAATTAAAAAATGAGATTATGCGTCGATATTTGCATACGTCGCATTTTTCTCGATAAATTCACGGCGTGGACCTACATCGTCGCCCATTAGCATGGAGAATATATAGTCGGCTTCGGCCGCGTTTTCGATATTTACCTGTTTCAGGATACGGGTTTCCGGATTCATGGTAGTTTCCCACAGCTGTTCCGGATTCATTTCACCCAAACCTTTGTAACGCTGGGTGTGGATGCCTTGTTCGTTTCCTTCACCATATTTCTGGATGAAAGCCTGACGGGCTTCGTCTGTATAGCAGTATTCGCTGATTTTACCCTTGCTGCATTTGTACAAAGGAGGAGTAGCGATATACAGGTGACCACCCTGAATTACTTCAGGCATATAGCGGTAGAACAGTGTCATGATCAGTGTGTCGATGTGAGAACCATCGACGTCGGCATCGGTCATGATGATGACCTTGTGGTAGCGCAGCTTGTCAATGTTGGCTTTCTTGCTGTCTTCCTCACCGTCCACACCAAAACGTACGCCCAGCGCCTGAATGATGTTGTTCACTTCATCGCTTTCGAACGCTTTGTGCCACATGGCTTTTTCTACGTTCAGAATCTTACCGCGCAATGGCAGGATGGCCTGGAACTGACGGCTTCTTCCTTGCTTGGCTGAACCACCTGCGGAATCACCCTCGACGAGGAAGAGTTCGCATTCTTCGGCTACACGGCTGGAGCAGTCGGCCAGTTTTCCCGGCAGTCCGCCGCCGCCCATCGGACTTTTACGCTGAACCGATTCGCGGGCCTTGCGGGCAGCCACACGTGCGGTAGCAGCCAGTACCACTTTGTCGACAATAATCTTGGCTTCTTTCGGATGTTCTTCCAGGTAATAAGTCAGGGCTTCTCCCACAGCCTGATTCACAGCACCGCTCACTTCGTTGTTACCCAACTTGGTCTTGGTCTGTCCTTCAAACTGAGGTTCTGATACTTTTACAGAAATCACGGCAATCAGTCCTTCGCGGAAGTCTTCACCTGAGATTTCTACCTTGGCTTTTTCAAGAGCCTTGCTTTCTTCTGCATATTTTTTCAATACACGTGTCAGTGCCATACGGAATCCGGCTTCGTGTGTACCCCCTTCGATGGTGTTGATGTTGTTCACATACGAGTGAAGGTTTTCACGGAATCCGGTGTTGTACATAATGGCGCACTCGATGGGAATACCCTGTTTTTCGGTATTCAAGTAGATTACATCATCAATAAGCGGTGTATTGTTGGAATTCAGGAAACGTACGAATTCTTTCACGCCTTCTTCTGAGTGGAACTTTTCCTGCTTGTAAGAACCGTCTTCCTCCTTCACGCGCTTGTCGGTCAGGGTGATGGTGATTCCTTTGTTCAGGTAAGCCAACTCGCGCATGCGGGCCTGAAGAATGCTGTATTTATATTCAGTTACGGTGAAGATACTTCCATCCGGCCAGAAAGTCTGGCGTGTACCGGTAATGTCGGTTGTGCCCACTTCTTTAACGGCATACAGCGGTTTTCCGCATTCATATTCCTGCTGGTAGATTTTTCCGTTGCGGAATACGTTGGTGGTCATGTGAGTAGACAAGGCGTTCACACAAGATACACCCACACCGTGCAGACCTCCGGAAACCTTATAGGAACCTTTGTCGAACTTACCTCCGGCATGAAGCACGGTCATTACGACTTCGAGGGCTGATTTTTTTTCTTTTTCGTGGAAATCGACCGGAATACCGCGACCGTTGTCTTGTACGGTAATCGAGTTGTCTTCGTTGATAGTTACTTCTATATGTGTACAATAACCGGCAAGGGCTTCGTCAATGGAGTTGTCTACTACCTCGTAGACCAGGTGATGCAAGCCTTTTTCGCTGATGTCGCCGATATACATGGCGGGGCGTTTACGAACGGCCTCCAGTCCTTCCAGCACCTGGATACTGCTGGCCGAGTAGTTGCTTCCGCTGTTCTGTGTCAGTTCTTCACTCATGTTTTTTCTTCGTTTTTTTAAGCTTTCAAAGATACTAAAAAAACTGGAACGAAGCGATTTTCAGCACTCTAAAAATCGTGAAAAAGACATGAGCCGAGTCTATACGACAAAAGGCTAGATGTAATCATCCAGCCTTAATATCTTTCTTGCGTCAAGCGTAGACTTAAGCCAATTTGCTGATGTGAGCAGCCAGTTTAGACTTCAAGTTAGCAGCCTTGTTCGCGTGGATAATGTTGCGCTTAGCCAGCTTATCCAACATTTTCTGTACACTAGGATACAATGCAACAGCTTCAGCTTTGTCTGTAGTTGCACGAAGTTTCTTCACTGCGTTACGCATTGTCTTAGCATAATATCTGTTGTGAAGTCTTCTTTTTTCTTCCTGTCTGATTCTTTTAATAGATGATTTGTGATTTGCCATCTCGACTAATCTTTAATATTGTTCTTGATTTTTGTTTATTATGTAGCCCGTGGGGGAATCGAACCCCCCTTTCAAGAATGAAAATCTTGCGTCCTAACCGATAGACGAACGGGCCATCCTTTATTTCAGGAAGAACTCCTGAAGTCTCACGAGGATACATATCTCTCGTTTGCGGATGCAAAGGTAGGAAGAATTTTGAAATCTCCAAAATATTCGCATCTTTTTTTATCAAATTTGTTGCGTTTTTCTTTATCTCCCTCCATTAAGAGGGATTCTTTTTGTTGTTTTCTATGTTTCCCATAGCCAAACTCTATGTTTCTCTTTCGTAAGACTTACGGTTCCGCCTTGAAAAACGTAGGTTTCGCGGGAAGGAAACATAAAAAGTGTCTCGTGGTGTGAACACGGCTCTTTCATTTAAGCTTAGATAAAGGCACATAATTCCCCCACCCACTTC
>OHLA01000452.1_pt1 | contig 17058 bp, 10 predicted proteins | sample 1568961 | NCBI WGS metagenome assembly OHLA01 (sample SAMEA3879530, study PRJEB24766) | human gut metagenome | biome: human-associated habitat; feature: feces | place: USA | collected 1985/1987
TCCGCGAGGATGCGCACTCGGCGCAAGAATGTGCCAAGGCACATTCCTTTTCACAGTTCTGCAAAATTCAGAAAATCTCAATACTCCAGGTATTTTCATACCGCTTGCCTGCAGGCAGATGAACCAGGTTGGGCTGCTCGGAAAGGTCTTCGATCCTGCCCTTGCGGGAAGGAAGCGCAGACCAGGGCTCGATGCAGACATAGGGCGCATCGGTAAACGGCATATGCCAGATCCCCAGGAAATTCATCTGCGGATAGGATACGCGCACGCTTCTTGTTCCTTTTTCACTGCACAGGGTCACTGCCTTCGCCATATCAGTCAGCACGATCGCATCCTGATCGAACAGGTTGTGTGCAAGGGGCAGCTTACCGCCGTCAGATAAAATAAACTCGCTGTCCTCGCCATTTACGAAACAGTCCTCAGAAAAGCCAACGCGGATCGGATTCCCGGGAGCTTCAAACTGTAAGCAGTAATCCTCAAATGCAAGACCTTTTTCCAGCGGAACGGCAAAGCCCGGATGACCGCCGACGCCGAAATACATCACCTTTTTGTCGTTATTTTCTACCGCAAAAGTAACATTTAATTTGTTGCCGACAAGCTCATAGGTCAGCCAGTAAACAAACGCAAAGGGATACATTTCTCTCGTATTCTCGCTGTCTGTCAGCTTCAGCACCAGTCTCTGTGCCGTATGCTCTTCCGCTTCCAGATCGGAAGAATTGACAAAGCCGTGGATCGGCATTTCGTAGGTCTTGCCATCCAGCATATATTTGCCCTCCGTCAGACGTGCGATATACGGAAACAGATTCAATGCGCGGTCTTTCCAGTAAGTCTCATCGCCCTGCCAGAGATATTCTACCCCATCCTTTGTCTGAATCGACCACAGCTCGCCGCCGTGGGAGTTTACCTGAACCTTCAGGCTATCATTTTCCAGTGTGTAAATCATACATTCCCCTTTCCGCAGCCGATGAAAAAATCCGCTGCATCCCCTGATTCCATTTTCCCGGAGCGCAGCATCCAATTTGCCCGCGCCCCGGATTTTTTTTTAAAACGCGATACCCGTGTCCCACAGCTCCGCGTTTTTTTACTGGAATGGATTCCAGAAACGGCTGCCATCCGCAAATGTAATCGTCAGAGCAACCGCCATAAATACTACCGCAAATCCAATCGTCAGATAGTCATTTCGTACCAGCTTCTTTCCCATGTACCAGGTACGTTTTTTATTTTTACCAAAGCCCCTAAGCTCCATGGCATTGCTGACCACATCGATACGATCCATGCTGGAAAACAGCAGCGGGAAAATAATCGTGCTCATCCGCTTGATTCTCGTCCAGAGGGATGTCTTGCTGCTCATCTCGATGCCCCGCGCCTCCTGCGCATGCTTGATCTTGGTAAAATCAGACTGTACGTCCGGGATGTAGCGCAGCGCGATGGCAATGGCGTAGCCCACGTTGTAGCTGACACCCATGCGATTTAAGCTTGCCGCAAACTCGCTCGGGTTGGTCGTCACAATAAACATCAATACCACCGGCGTTACTGTCAGATACTTCAGCATAATATTAAACTGGTAAAACAGCTGTTCCTTTGTGATATTATGATTGCCAAACAGGTGTAAAAGCTCTGTTTTTGTGCCGTAGATCACAGTTCCCTGATTCGGGGAAAACAGCCACACCGCAAGCATGTTAATACATAAAAACAGCAAAATAAACTGAAATACCGTCCCGACCTGTTTCCATTCTGTATGGGAAACCTTAAAGATCACCAGGCTGCAGACCAGCATGACCAGCAGCACTCTCGTGTCATAGGTCAGCATACCGGTCAGTGACCAGAGCAGGAAAAAGATCATTTTCGAAACGCCGGAAAGCCGATGGATCCAGGTATCTTTTTCACTGTACGTCAGAATTCTGCCCGCCATCCGCTCTCACCTGCCTTTCATAATAAATAAACCGCTCTGCAAAGCCGGACGCATCCCCGATGCCGCAGCGCACCGCCAGATCGTACAGCGACGTCTTTTTCAGATAAGCACGGTCTGCAACCGCTTCATCCGTCAGCACCCTTGCCGGCTTGTCGTCCGCAATCAGCTCGCCGTCCGCGATAACAATCGCACGGTCGGTATATTCCAGCATCAGATGCATATCATGTGTGATCATGATGATCGTAATGCCAAGGGTCTCATTTAAGTGCTTTAAAAATTCCATAATTTCCGTATAATGACGGTAATCCTGTCCTGCCGTCGGCTCATCCAGAATCAGGATCTCCGGATTCATGACGAGGATCGAAGCGATAGTCACACGTTTTTTCTGACCAAAGCTCAGAGCAGAAACCGGCCAGTTCCGGAAGGGATACAGACCGCAGATCTTTAACTTATCGTAAACCCGTTCCTTTACCTCTTCCTCCGGCACGCCACGGACCCGTAGTCCCAGCGCCACTTCATCAAAAATCATCGGCTTGGAAATCATCTGATTCGGGTTCTGCATGACAAGCCCGATGGCCTCGCCACGCTCCTTGATGGATTTATCCGCAATATCACTGCCATTTAACAGGATCTTACCGTGATCCGGATGGATAAAGCCGCAGATCAGATTTGACAACGTACTCTTTCCCGCGCCGTTTTTTCCGACAATTGCGAGCATTTCCCCTTTGTTAATACGGAAATGAATATCCGACAGGATCGGTTTGCCTGTAATATAGGAAAAGTCCAGATCCAGCACTTCGAGGGCCGGCTTTTCCTCTCCTTGAATCTCCGGCAGGGAAACCTTCTCGAACCAGTCCCTTACCTTTTCCTGATAAGGCTCCAGATTCATCGTCTCGATATGTTGAGGATGATCCTTTGCCGCAACCTGACATCCCGCATGTTTGAGCGCCGTCACATACAGCGGCTCACGGATGCCCTCCTGAATCAGAATATCGGAGGCAAGCAGCTCGTCCGGCGTCATATCCGCTACAACCCTTCCGTCCCCGATCACCACAATTCTGTCTACATCCCGGTAAAGGGCATCCTCTAACCGGTGTTCGATAATGATAACCGTCTTGTCGCGCTCCCGGCAGATCCGGTCGATCAGGTCGATAGCCCGCTTGCCGGTCGCCGGGTCAAGGTTTGCCAGCGGCTCATCAAACAGCAGGATATCCACATCATCTACCAGCACGCCTGCCATGGAAACTCTCTGTTTCTGTCCGCCGGAAAGCTCCGTCGGTGCATTGCCGAGAAGGGCTTTGATATCCACAACCTCTGCCACTTCGTCTACTGCGCGGAACATCTCTTCCTGCTCTACGCAGTCGTTTTCCAGTGCAAAAGCAACATCTTCTGCAACCGTCAGGCCGATAAACTGGCCGTCTGTATCCTGCAGCACCGTACCGACGATTTTGGACATTCCAAAAATGCCGGTTTTGGCAGGATCTTTACCGCCCACAGTCAGGGTTCCGCTGCTTTCGCCAGGGTATGAAAAAGGAACCATCCCGTTGATGCAGTGCACCAGAGTCGATTTTCCCGACCCGGACGGTCCCACGATTAAAACCTTCTCTCCGGGATTGACCGTCAGGTCAATCTCCCGGAGTGTAGGCTCTGACTGTGATCGATATTTAAAAGTATAGTTTTTAAACTCGATGATCGGAGTCATGTATCAGTCCTCTTTGGAAAGGCTTCCGGACTTTGCGCCGACCTTGGAGTAGGCAACTAACAGCAGAGTTCCCAGAATGCCGATGATAATTACATTTGCAACAAAAGCGGTTACGCCCTGTGTGAATACCTTTTTTACAGGCTCTGCATAAATTACGATGTCCAAAACCGGAGCAACCAGAATCCATGCCAGTGCGTTTGCAACAACCTGTACGATATTGAACAGGCCGATTCCCTTGCCGCCGAAGCTGCCTTCTTTTACTTTATACTTCGCAGCAAACAGGCCAACGATGATGCCGAATACAGCGTCCGGGAATACCCAGCTCCACCATACGCTTCCGTAGAATACTGCATCACCCAGTGCATGACCGATCAGACCGATGGCACCGCCAACAACGGGACCAAAAATAGCGGAGAAAAATGCAAGTACCGCTGCGCGAGTCTGCAAAGCTGTGTTCGGGATGAAACCAACCGGGATCTGCACATTGGTTAAAACAACGAACAGCGCGGTTCCGATACCAATCGCTACGACATGCTTGATGCCAAACTTCTTATCCATGAGTAAATCCTCCTCATAAGTATTTATTTGTGGAAAACCACGTTCTTACTATAGCGAATCACTCCGGATTTTTCAATCCCTTTTCTGTCTTTTCTCCCTCGTTTGCGTCTTCCAGTACAATTTCCGACGCAAGAGTGTCGATATCGGAATACCACACCCGAAATACCGCCTGCGCTGCATTCGCGTAAATATGGGGCAGTTTCGACTTCTCTTTTCCGGCGTCTTCCAGCACATCCAGGATTTCCCGCAGCACGTCCCTCGTCAGATACGATCCGCGCCAGTGAAACGTCAGGACTTTTCCTTTTTTTACCGCCTGCTGCGCGCGCTTTTTGACCTCTTCCATTTTCGTAAAGGAAAGCTTCTTTTCCCTATAATAAAAATGTCCATTGTCCGTGCACGCCGGCGCCGGTGCGATCAGCGGCTCATGGTCGCGGAACATCGCCTTATCGTCGAGGTTAAAATAATCGTAACGGCACTCGGCATCCTCCCGCGCCCCTCTGGTCAGACTATTGTCAAATGTCGCATCCAGATGATAATACTGCCCGCCGATGCGCACGATATTCCAGGTGTGGCGGTATTTGATGCCTTTTTCCGGATTGTTGCCGCAAATCGCAATCATACACCATAGCCCGAGCGCGTCGCAGAGCACCTTGACCGCCTTTGCAATTCCCTCGCAGACGCCTACGCCCTGCCCCAGCGGTCCGATGATTTCGTGAGAATACGGCTTCTTTAACTTGTCATACCGTACATTTTTGCATATAAAATCGTGCACATATTTTTCTTTTTCCCACTCCGAAAGTCCCTGCGCCTGCCGTGCAAGCTTTTCCACCCGCGATGTCAGCGCTATCTGATGCTCTTTGATTTTTCCTTTTTCAAACAGATATTCCGGCACGAAAATCAGGTTCGGGGAGTCGGGGTAATATTTCCATGAAAACCCGACCACCCAGAATATTTCCGGGTGATCCAGCCGCATCTGGAAAAAAATGTCATACAGCTCTTTTCCATCCACACGCGGCAGCTGAATCTGATCCGCCAGCTGCAGGACGCCCTGCAGCATGCCGTGATACACTGCCTGCTTCTGCCTGTCCATTTTCTGATAATAAAATTCTTCCATCTTACAGTGTAATCTCCTGTTCCAGCCCGAACGAATAGATCAGCTTTTCCTTCACGCATTTTCCGGTCAGCCGCACAAGTGCTTCCTCATAATAGTCCAGCTGAACCCGGTAGCGCAAAATCAGCTCCTTCGGATCTTTTACCAGATCGGTCTTATAATCTGCCAGCACAATGCCGTCCTCTTCCTCCAGATAAACATCGATAATTCCCTGGATCAGCACGGTTTCATCCTCCGGAAAGTCTGTATTTAAACGGTTTGCCGAAAGCCCCAGCACAAAGGGCTGCTCCCGGTGCAGTCTGTTGCTTCGGGCAGCCTTTGCCATGCGCGCTGCAAGAGGCGTCTGTAAAAATGCCCGGATCTTGTATACATTGATCGCAGCAGCATATTCCTCCGACAGCCTTCGGTCTGCTTTGCATTCTTCGATGACCGTACGGATTTTCGCCGCCGTCCAGGTTTCCTGCCGTTCAAAGGGGAAAATCTCCAGCAGTCTGTGGTACGCACTTCCCCGTGTCGTCTCGCTCACGGTTTCTTCCTGTTCCTTGATAAACTGCGGCAGATACGGCACGACCTCTTCCTCCGGGAACAGCGTAAGCCCTTCCGCAGCTTCCTCCTGCATGCCTTCTTTTTTCAGCTCGGAAACGGTTGTTTTGACAAAAAGTCCCGCCAGGTTTTCATGTGCATAGGGCTTCTGCAGGCGCTCGCACAGCGCAAGCTCTGCCGCCTCCGGCTCTTTTCCGGCTTCCTCAAAAAGCTTCTGCCTGCTGTTGTATCCCAAGGACGCACGCACAAGCTCTGCCTGCAGCAGTTCTTCCTGCGTACAGATCTGAAGCCGACGTCCGACGGACTGCCATGCCGGAAGCACCAGATCATAATAGGAAGACGCTTCCTGCAGCCGCAGCGCCGAATAGCCATACGCACCCTGTGCAGTATCCTCCTGGGGCAGCTTGTCTTCTTTACAGGTTCCGGTCAGAATCAGCTTTTCCTCCGCACGCGTCAGCGCAACATATAGAACTCTCAGTTCTTCTCCCATGCTGTCGGCATTTAATTTGCGCGCCAGCACATTTTTTTTCAGCGTCGTATGTCGGATCCGTGCTGTCGGATCCACCCAGTCGATCGCCAGTCCCAAATCCATATCCATCAGCACCGGAGCCGCGCTGTCCTGCCGGTTAAAGCGTTTCGACAGTCCCGACACAAAGCATACTGGGAATTCCAACCCCTTGCTCTTGTGAATGCTCATGATCCGCACGACATCCGCGTTTTCGTCCGACGCGCCCGTTTCGCCGTAATCAATGTCATATTTTTCCAGCTGTTCCATGTACCGGATAAAATGAAACAAACCGGAATAACTCGTCTTTTCAAAGCTTTCTGCCCGCGTCAGCAGCATTTCCACGTTAATTCTGCGCTGCACACCTCCCGGCAGCGCGCTGACCGTATACAGATAGCCCGTTTCCTCCAAAAACTGCTCCATCAGCTTGTGAATCGGCAGATAGACCGCGTACTCGCGGTAGCGGTTTAAAAAGGAAAGAAAGCTGCAGCATTTTTCGCGAAGGGAGGCATCGGCACCATTGCTTCCGCTGCCATATCCTACGCTGCCTTCACCACTTTCTCCTTCTCCCGCCGCCAGCTTCACGCAATCGTATAGGCAGCGTTTTCCCGTCTCATCCAGTGCGCGCAGCGTCGCCAGCTGCGCATCGCTGAATCCAAACAGCACCGATTTGAGTACGCCGAACAGTGGGATTTCCTGCAGCGGATTGTTCAGCACACGCAGGAAATTCAAAACCGTCTGCACCTCCGTCGCCGCAAAATACCCCGTCTTGGACGTCACAAAGACCGGAATGGCGTTTTCTTCCAGTATCTTTTTAAACGTCTCGTCCCAGCCGGATGTCGTCCGCAGCAAAATCACGATATCCTGATACCGCGCCGGGCGCAGCTGTCCGCTTTCGCTGTCCCGCACCGGGAGCTTCCCAACGATTTCGCGGATTTTTCCGGCGATCATTTTCGCTTCCAGCTCCTTCGGGTCTTCGCCCTTTTCGCCGGATATTGCAGCAATGCAAAGCTCCGGCTCGTAAGGGGAGCGGGCGATCGAGGCTTCGCAAGCCGTACTCACCGGCACAGCACTCCCCTGCTTTTCTTCTCCGCCGAGCGCTACGTCCTTTTCCCGCGCGTCCGCTGCTTCGCCATCTGCCTCCGGGAACTGCGCCGCCGGGTACAGCGCCGTATCCGCGTCGTATTCCACTCCGCCAAGCTCTCGGTGCATCAGCTGTAAAAACAGGTCGTTGACGCAGTCCGTCACCTCATGACGGCTTCGAAAGTTCTGCTTTAAGTCCACACGGACGCAGCTTCCGTCTTCTTTTTGATAGGTCGCAAATTTTTCTAAAAACAACTCCGGCCGTGCAAGACGGAATTTGTAAATGCTCTGCTTGACGTCACCTACCATAAACCGGTTAAATCGCCCGTCGTCCTCGCCGGAAATGCTCTGTAAGAGAAATTCCTGCACGAGGTTGCTGTCCTGATACTCGTCGATCAGAATCTCTACGAACTGTTCCCGGTATTCCAGCGCCGTATCCGACGGCACCATCTGTCCGTTTTCCTCTTCCTTTAACAGAATCTGCAGTGCCAGATGCTCCATGTCCTCAAAGTCCAGCAGGTTCTTTTCCCGCTTTTTCTCCGTCAGTCTTTCTCCGAACAAAAGCGCCAGATCCACCAGCTCGCACAGCGCTGCGTCCGCCTGTCTGCATTCTGCAAGCCACTGCTTCGGACCGGATGCGAAATATTTTTCGGAAAGCGTCCCCAAAAGGCTTTTCACACGCTCCCGCATCGCCTTGACCAGCTCCCGCTTTTCTGCCGACACGCTGTCATCCTTTTTGGGTGCCATGCGTGCGTAGGAAATGCCCTGCACCCGCGCTGCAAGGGCTTCGAAAGCATCTTTCGCAACGGACGAGTCCATTTCTGCAGGTGCCACAGACTGCTCTGGTTCTGATGCTGTCTGCACCACGCTCGCCAGCTCCTGTTCCAGCCCTGCGATCAGCTCCTGATCCTGTTCCAGCGCTACAGCGTAAAAATACGGCCCATCCGGCTCCTCGCACACCTTCAGCGCAGCTTTTTCCTGCTCTTTGCATTCCTGCAGCAGGGCTGAAATTTCCTGCATCATGCCTGCAAACCACTCTGTTTTTACAAGCTCCTCAAACGTCTCCATATGATAATCCATGCGGTGCTGCCGCAGCCATTTCTCTGGAAAAGGATAGCTTCCGGAAAAGGTATATAACCGTTCGATCAGCTCTTCCAGCCGTTTTTCCCGACCATCGTAGGCAAAATATTCCACGCAGTCGGTAAATTCCTGCCGTTCCAGCGCGAACTGCTCTTCCAGAAGCTCTGACAAAACCTCCTGCTTCAACAGGCGTATTTCGCCCTCGTCCGCCGTCCGAAAATCCGGGTCGAGACCGATATCGTTGAAATGATTTTTGATCAGATATAAACAAAAGCTGTGGATGGTCATGATCTTCGCATTGTGGATCAGCATCAGCTGCTTTTTTATATGCTCGTTGTCCGGCTCTGCCTCTACGCGGTCGGACAGTGCCTTCGTAATTCGCTCCCGCATCTGTGCTGCCGCCGCATTCGTAAACGTTACGATCAGTAACCGATCAATATCCACTGCCCGCGCCGAATCGCATCCTGAACCGGAAACCAGCTCTACAATCCGCTCGACCAGCACCGCCGTTTTGCCGGAGCCTGCCGCCGCCGACACCAAAATATTACAGTTTCTCAGATCAATGACCCGCTGCTGATCCTCCGTGAACTTCATTCCCATCGGCGACCTCCTTTCTGATAAGCTCCATCGCTTCGTCTTCTTTCAGGTTTTCCAGCTCGCGCATTACAAACCCGTCGATCTTTTTGTCAAATCCGCACACTTTCTGGTACGCGCAGTATTCGCAGGCGTTTCTGTTGCCCTGCTCATACGGGTCCAATGCGATTTTTCCATCCAAAATCTGCCGTCCCGCCTGCCGGATTTTCTGCTCCACAAATGCCGATACCGCCTGAAAATCCGTCTCTTCCAAAACACTCGAACGCGCTGAAAAGCTGCCGTCCTTTTTCCGTTCCAGCGGCACCACATCCGAACGCCCTAAAAAGCCCTGATCCAGCCCCTCGACAACGTCCTCCCTGGCATTCACAATGCCGGTTGTCCGCAGGGCGCGCAGCACCTGCGCATTAACCTCCTCCGCCGAAGGCTCGCCCTCCGGCATCTCGATCATCGGATCCTGCACCCGGTAATACAGCATCGCCGCCGGGACAATTTCTTTCTCCGGATGCTTTTTTCCGGCAATTTCCATCGCAGCATTCATGTATACAACAAGCTGCAGCTGCAGCCCGTAATACAGCGCTGCCAGCGAAAACTCCCTGCTGCCGGACTTATAATCCACGACCTTGACATAAACATGCTCCCGGTCTTCTTTCATATCCACACGGTCGATCCTGCCGCGCAGCCGCATTTTTTCCTGCTCAGAGAGCGCGATATTGACCGCATCCAACTCCTCCAGCACCGAAAACGAAACCTCGAACTTCTCCGGCACAAAGCTGCCTTTTTTGAGCTGATACTGCATGGCGCTTACCGTCCGTTTTAAAATCCGCTTGATCCGCTGCACGATATAGGCGTTTCTCGCGCTGTCAAACAGCACCGTGTGATGATACGTCACCGCATACGCATCCACCGCCTCGTCCACCAGCCGCTCGCCCTCTTCCTCAGTAAAATCAAACCAGTTTTTGCCGATCTCCTTTAGTTTTTCCGCAAAAATTTCCAGCACGCCGTGGTAGAGATTTCCCATGTCCACCGCTTCAAACGCGAACTCTTCCTGCTCCTTTAACTTCATGCCATAGCGCAGAAAATGGGCATAAGCGCACGCTGCAAACTGCTCCAGACGGCTGACACTTCCGGAAATCGTCTGCCCGTAAAGCGCTGCTGCCACCGCTTTTCCAAGGGACGGCTCCTGATAGGAAAAAAATGCCGTATCCGTCAGCTGTCCGCTCCACAGCCGGTACACATCCTGCCGCTGGTAAACCCGGTACAGCGTCAGAAACTCACGCTCCGCTGCCTCATCCAACAGCCCATCCGCATAGCTTCTAAGTCCATTCGCAAGATATTCCCGTCCATCCGAAAAAGACTGCACCTGTAAAAGCATGGGCTCCAGCTCCGGCTTTTCTGTCGGAATCGTCGGAAACAGCCGCTGCACCTGACCCACCAGAAAGCTCTTTCGCAGCGCCCTTCCTTCCAGATTCATCCGCGCCCAGGAAAGCACCAAAAGCTCGGATGGCTTTGTCATATTCAAATACAAATAAAACCGCTGAATGTACATCTGCTGCCGCGGCGACGGCGCAAGCTCCTGCCCGGAGCCGGTTAAAAATTCCCGGTCGAGGTCGGAAATAATCCCTCCGTTTCCCGCATTGCCCGGAATATTGCCGTCATTTACGCCTGCAAAAAACAGCGCCTTCACCTGTTTTAAACGCGTCCGCTCCATATCCCCCGCCACCACGCGGTCCACATTCTGGGGAATCGTGCCAACCTGCAGCTCTTCGAATCCGGCTTCCAGAAGCTTTGCAAATTCCTCTGCCGTCGTCTCCTCTTCCCCGACCAGGCTCACGATCTGATCGAGCAAATCCATCACCAGTCGGTAAATCTGCGCATACTCCCGCTCCCGCACCGGATCGCCCGCCTCTGCAAAGCGCTGCTCGAAGCTTTTTAGCTTCTGCTGGATTTTACTCTGTGCGATAAACTCATACAACCCCTGTGCGTACTCCTTCGTCGTTTTGTATTTTCCATACAACGGCGCAAGCCCCAAAACCAGCCGCTCCCGCAGCGCATTCAGCTGCGCCAGCTCAGCCTTTGCGTCCAGCATATTTTCCGTCGGATACACAAACAGCGCCTCCCATTTTTTCCGCCCACGGATACCCAACGCCCGTACATAAACCTCCAGCCGATCCGTTTCCTCCGGCGCAAAATCCGCCAGACCGCTGCGTAGATAGTGGAAAACAGATTCATAGCTATAGTTCTTTACCCGTACCTGCAGCGCGCTTTTTATATACTCAATAAACGGATTCAGGGTGACGCCCCGCGTCTGATCCAGATAGACCGGAATGCCGAATGCCGCAAACTCCTGCTCGATGCAGCTTGCATATGAGGTGTAATCCCCGCAGATGACCGCGATATCCCGATAACAGTAATTCTGCTGCGTCACGAGCCGCCGGATTGCGATACAGATCTGACGCACCTCCTCCCGCAGTGTGGAGGCTTCCAGAAGACGAAGCTGCACGGGCGGCAGGCCAATCGCAGCACTCTGCGCCGCAGACTGTTCCTGCCCGCCAGTCTCTGCACACTCCTGCACCACCATTCCGGCAGAAACGCTCTGCGTGCTCACTTCTGCAGGCGCAGGCTTCCACACGCACACCGGATAGCGGAACAGGTATTTTTCCAGATGCTGCAGCATTCCTTTTTCCGAAAACCGCGGCGAACATTTCGGTGCAATTTCAACGACGTCCGCGATGGGAATTTCTACATCCCGTGCAAGCTTTGCAAGCGTCTGTATCGTCTTTTTGCTCATGGAAAAAAGCTCCTGCTCCCGGATTTCCTCCCATGGATTTTCCCCATTTCCGAGGGTAACTGTGACGATCACTTCTTTTGCCTGCTTCATCAGCTCTGCGATGACCCGGTTCTGTACCGGCGTAAAGCCCGTAAACCCGTCGAATACAATCACGCTGTCCTTCAACAGCTTCGACTGCGGCACATACGACGCCAGCACCTCCAGCGATTCCTCCGTCGTCAGATATTTTTCCCGGATGAACTGCTGAAAGCCCTCGTAAATTGTCCGCAGATCTTTTAATTTATAGTATAATTGTCCTCGTTTTTTTGAAAATTCTGTCAGCTGATCCAGCTCCTGCAGACCGATTCCGTACTGCATAAACTCCGAAATCGCAGACTTCACCTCATGGATATATCCCGTCTGTCCAAGCCTGCCGCCCAACACCGGAAGCTCTCCCTTCTGTCCCGCCGCCACACGCCGGATAATCAGGCTTTTTCCCGTATCGTCCAGCATCGGAAGCCGATTTGCGCCCATTTCCTCAAAAATGCGGTGCGTCAGACGTCCGAAGCTCAGGACGTCGATATTCATAATCCCTTTCCGGTCATGCAGACTGACCAGATCCTTCTGTGTCTGCATCGTAAACTGGTCGGGCACAAGGATAAAAAAACGCCCCTCCGGTTCTCTTTCGGAACGGGCGATAATCTGCTGATCGATATAGGTGCTTTTTCCGGAGCCGGACGCACCGGTGATAAACTGCAGAGACATCGTTTTTTCCTCTCATCGTTAGACTGGGATTGTTGGCTTCGCTCTCAAATAGTTACGGTTCACACGCGTCATTCACAAAATCTGCCCCTGGAAAAGCACGAGTGAACTACAACCAAGTATACCATACTTTCCGGCGGTTTGGAAATTGGCGTTGCATATCTTTTCTAAAAAGGCTATGATAACGTTACGGTTCACTTTATGAGCAACAATGAGCTGCGAAGCAGCGGAGAGCGTCGAGGACGCGATTCATGGGATTTTTGCAGACGCTGTAATAAAAAAGATGATGCAATTGCGCTCACTTTATGTTATGATAATAAGGATTGAATGATTGGCTTATCCTGCCAATTCAGCGGAGGAATGTATATATGTTATTAGATGGTAAAACAATTCTGATCACAGGTGGTACCGGCTCTTTCGGCAAATGCTTTACCCGTTATGTCATGGAGCACTCCAACCCCAAAAAGGTGATCATTTATTCCAGAGACGAATTTAAACAGTGGATGATGGAAAATGAATTCAAGGAATATGCAGACAAGCTTCGCTTCTTCATCGGTGATGTCAGAGATCAGGAGCGTCTGCGCCGCGCATTTGAAGGTGTTGATTATGTCATCCATGCAGCAGCCTTAAAACAGGTTCCCGCCTGTGAATATAACCCGAACGAAGCGATCAAGACCAACATCCACGGCGCGATGAACATCATCGAGGCAGCCCTGGACACCAATGTAAAAAAGGTCGTTGCACTTTCCACCGACAAAGCGGTAAACCCTGTCAACCTTTACGGCGGCACAAAGCTCGTCAGCGACAAGCTGTTTATCGCAGCGAACGCCTATGTCGGCAATAAGGATATCAACTTCTCGATCGTTCGCTACGGCAACGTTGCAGGAAGCCGCGGTTCGATTATTCCGTTTTTCCGCAAGCTCATCGCAGATGGACAGACAGAGCTTCCGATCACCGACCTGCGCATGACCCGTTTCTGGATCAGCCTGGAGCAGGGCGTGCAGCTGGTGATCAAAGCCCTCGAAGAAGCAAAAGGCGGCGAAACCTTTATCAGCAAAATCCCTTCCTTTAAAATTACCGACCTCGCAGAAGCGATGCTTCCCGGCTGCGGAATCAAGGAAATCGGTATCCGCCCCGGCGAAAAGCTGCATGAAATCATGGTAACAACTGAGGATTCTTTTACGACCTACGAATACGAAAAGCACTTCATCGTATATCCCCAGATGACCTGGAACAACAAACAGCAGCCTGACATGAGCGGTCACAAGGTAGCCGAAGGCTTCTCCTACAGCTCCGACAATAATACGGAATGGCTGTCCGTAGAACAGATCCGCGAGCTGTTAAAGACTGTTAAAACTGTATAAAACAATAGAATGCACGCTCTGCGAGCATTCTATTGTCATGAATAAAAAACCCGCTCCTGCACCTTTGGACAATAAATCCCGGGTGCGGGAGCGGTTTTTTTATTCTCTATTTAAATACCCTGCTGATCAGGCAATCACGTTCTGATTCATCTTTGCAAGTTTTGCTGCCTGGATCGCATGCCGATCAGGCAATCGCATTTTGATTCATCTTTGCAAGTTTTGCTGCCTGATCGGCTGCAGTCAGGTTATCGATCAGCTCCTGGATGTCGCCGTCCATGATCGCATCAATTTTGTACAGTGTCAGCTTGATTCTGTGATCCGTCACACGTCCCTGAGGGAAGTTGTAAGTACGGATTTTCTCAGAACGGTCGCCGGTTCCTACCTGGCTGCGGCGCAGCTCAGCTTCCTCGTCGTGGCGCTTCTGCTGTTCCAAATCATACAGCTTTGCACGCAGCACCTTCAACGCCTTGTCTTTATTTTTCAGCTGGCTCTTTTCATCCTGGCAGGAAATCACGATTCCGGTCGGGATGTGGGTCAGACGTACCGCAGAGTCCGTCGTGTTGACGCACTGACCGCCGTTTCCGGATGCACGGAATACATCAAATTTACAGTCGTTCATATCGATCTGCACGTCGAAATCCTCTACCTCCGGCATAATCGCAACCGTGATCGTCGAGGTGTGGATTCTGCCGCCGCTCTCCGTCTCCGGCACACGCTGCACTCGGTGCACACCGCTCTCATATTTGAGCCTCGAATACGCACCCTGACCGGAAATCATGAAGCTGACATATTTCATGCCGCCGATGCCGATTTCTTCCACGTCCATCGTCTCCACCCGCCAACGCTGACGCTCTGCATAGCGCACATACATCCGATAAATTTCCGCTGCAAACAGCGCCGCCTCGTCGCCGCCCGCACCCGCACGGATTTCCACGATAACGTTTTTCTCATCGTTGGGGTCCTTGGGAAGCAGCAGGATTTTCAGCTCCTCCTCCAGCTCCGAAACACGGGTCTTTGCGCTGTTTAACTCCTCTTTTAACATTTCGCGCATATCCGGATCATTTTCCTCGTCCAGCATCATCAGGCTGTCTTCGATATCCTGATTGCACTTCTTATATTCCCGATACGCCTCGACGATCGGAGTCAGATCACTCTGCTCCTTCATCAGGGCACGGAAGCGTTCCTGATTGGCTGTGACATCAGGCTCATTTAATTCGCCCATAATCTCTTCAAACCGAATCAGCAAATCCTCCAGTTTATCAAACATCTGATTTTCTCCATTCTATCTGTCAAAACAGTTACAGTTCCCTGTGTCATTCATAGCTTCGTGTTCACAGATTCTCATGCAAGCATGGAAGCTGTGAACGCGAAGCCACGAGTGAACTGTAACTTACCACAACGTTCCAAATACGACTCTGTCCAGTCCGGCAAAATCCTGCACGCACTCCACTTCCCGGTATCCTGCCTGCTCCATCAGCCGCTGCACAGCTTCTCCCTGATCATAACCGATCTCAAAAAACAGCTGCCCGCCGCCGCAGAGATGCTCCTTTGCGCCCTGTATGATTTTCCGGTAAAAATCCAGTCCGTCTGCACCGCCATCCAGCGCCTGCATCGGCTCATGCTCCCGCACCTCTTCCATCAGTGTCGGAATCACATCGGAGCAGATATAAGGCGGATTGGATACAATAATCTCAAACTTTCCCTCGACCGGCGCAAACAGATCGCCCTGCACAAACAACGCACTGTTTTCTCCCAGCTGCTCTGCATTTTTTCGCGCCACTTCCAACGCTTCCTCCGACAGGTCGGCGCCGACGCCGCTGCAATCGTTGGAATAGTGTAAAAGGCTCAGTAAAATACAGCCGGAACCCGTACAAAGATCCAGAATCCGAAATCCGTCATGAAGATTTTTCATCACTTCTTCCACCAGAACTTCCGTATCCTGACGAGGAATCAATACATGTTCATTGACCAAAAAAGTCAGTCCCATAAACTCCTGCTCTCCGACTATGTACTGGAGCGGAATACGCTCAGCACGCTTACTCAGCAATGCTTGATATTCCCTTATCTGCTCCTGCGACATTTCCTCATCCATATGCACATAGTAATATGTGTGATTTATCCTGCATGCCATGGCTAAAAGCAGCCATGCATCGTTTTTTGCATCAACTATCTTTGCTTTTTGTAATATGCTTTCCCCAAGTAAAATTGCTTCTCTATATGTCATATATACCTTCTATCCGGCGGTCAATGTGCACACACATTGTTTTCCTCCTGCCATTTCTTCCAGTCAAACACGGCCTCAACCGATGCGATGCCAACCTCTATCATTTCATCATCCGGCTCCTTTGTGGTCATTCGCTGCATTAAAAGTCCCGGGACACTAAGCATGTTGACAACCGGATTGTCATATCTGCCCGCAAGTCTGATAAACTCATACGATACCCCTGCGATTACAGGAATAAGCACAAGTCGTAACAATAACTGCAGCGGCTTTGAATCCACACGGATAAACATGAAAAACAATATGCTTATGAGCATTACTATAAGCAGAAAGCTTGTACCGCAGCGCTTGTGATGCTTTGAGCTTTTTCTCACATTTTCCACTGTAAGAGGCAGTCCGTGCTCTATGCAGTTGATGCATTTATGCTCAGAGCCGTGATACATAAATGTGCGCTTAATATCAGGTGTCAGCGATATAATCGCTATATACCCCAGAAATATTGCCAGTCTGATAACGCCCTCTATGAACGCTATGAGCATCTGTGAGCTTATCACCTTTTTAAAAAACCCTGAAAGGAAATACGGCAATGCAAAAAACAGCGCGAGTGCTATGACAATTGACAGTACCACTGTACCTCCAAGCATGGCATTTTCCTGTTTCTTTTCTTTGGCAGCCCTTTTTTTCTTTTCTTCCGCTGTGAGTTCTTCTTCCTTTTTCTTTGAAGCCAAGGTACCTTCATCATCCTCGTCCTCGAAAAATGACGCTGAATACATCAGTGTGCTCATGCCTAGATAAAGCGAATCGACAAAGCTCACCACACCTCTTAAAATAGGGATCTTTCTAATTGCATCAAGCG
>OHLA01000457.1_pt1 | contig 16973 bp, 6 predicted proteins | sample 1568961 | NCBI WGS metagenome assembly OHLA01 (sample SAMEA3879530, study PRJEB24766) | human gut metagenome | biome: human-associated habitat; feature: feces | place: USA | collected 1985/1987
CCAATCCCGGCCCCAAGTATGACGCCGAGGGTGTGGGCGGTATTCTGAACATCGTCACCGTGGGCAGCGGACTCGAAGGCTATACGGCTACGTTCAGTGCCAACGTCAGCAACCGCGGTGCAGGCGGCGGGGCATTCGGTACCATAAAGAGCGGAAAGCTGACCGTCAGCGCCCGCTACAATTACAATTACAACGACCAGCCCCGCAACTACAGCAGTGGCAGCCAGCACGTGACACCGGAAGCTGTTACGGAGAATTCTTCCAATCTGGACTATGACGGCAGCAACAAGGGACACGGTTCTTTCCAGTCGGGCAGCATGGAGGCCAGCTACGAAATAGATACATTACGCCTGGTCACCATGTCTTTCGGACTTTGGGGCGGCGGGAACAAGAGTAACGGCTCTACGGACTACATCGCCACTTTCCCGGAGAACATAAACGCTGCTCCCATTTACAGCTACTCTGCCTTCAACCGCAGCAAGTCTTCCTGGTATTCCATCGACGGAGGTATCGACTACCAGCGTCTGTTCAAGGTCAAGGACCGCATGCTGACGTTCTCCTACAAGATAAACACCCGTCCGCAAACGTCGGATTCCTATACGGAATATGAAATAGACAATGGCTATAACCCCGATTGGGCAGACTATCTGAACCGCTTGAAGAACCTGCATAACGACGGTGAGCAGAATACTACGGAGCATACGTTCCAGGCCGACTATACCACGCCTATCGGCAAACTGCATACACTGGAGGCAGGCACCAAGTACATTCTGCGCAACAACTCCTCCGAAGACGACCGTTTTGATGCGGACGATACCGGAAAGTATGAATACAACAAGGACCAGAGCTCACACTACAAGCATTTGAATGATATTATCGCCGCCTATCTGGGATATGGACTGAAGGTGAAGAGACTTTCGGGCCGTTTGGGATTACGCTACGAGCATACCATCCAAGATGTGAAGTATCTGGTGGGCCGCGGCGAGGATTTCACAAAGAACTTCGACGACGTAGTGCCTTCCGCTTCTATCGGCTACAAGCTGACGGATATGTCCAATCTGCGTTTGGGGTACAACATGCGTATCTATCGTCCGGGAATCTGGTCTCTGAATCCTTATCTGAATGATACGGACCCCTCCTATATCAGCCAGGGTAATCCGAAGCTGGACAGTGAGAAGAGCCATGCTTTCAACTTGAGTTACAGTAACTTCACACAGAAGTTCAACATCAATATCTCGGCCCGCTATTCGTTTACCAACAACAGTATTGAGAATGTGACAAGGCTCATGCCCGATACGGAGATTGAGGGATTGAAGAACCCCACGGGCAAGGATGTGCTTTATTCTACCTATGCCAACATCGGCAAGACCCGCTATGCTAGTGTGAACGGCTACATCAACTGGAATGCCACTCCACGTACACGTATCTACATGAACATGAGCGGCAATTACTCTTATCTGGAAGGCAGTGAAGGCATGCGTAACGATGGCTGGAGCCTCTTTGCCTACGGCGGTGCACAGCAGACGCTGCCCCATGACTGGCGCATTAGTCTGAATGTCTTCGGACAGACGCCATGGATTATGCTGCAAGGTAAGGGCAGCAGCTTCTTTGATTATGGCTTGAGCGTCAACAAGTCCTTCCTGGACAAGCGCCTCACCTTGTCTGCCTTTGCCAGCAACTTCTTCAAGAAGTATATGGACCAAAGCTCCACCACCGAAGGCAGCGGTTTTATACGGGAAAGCAATTATAAGTACAGCCGCCAACGCTTCGGCATAAGCGTCAGCTACCGTATCGGTGAGTTGAAGGCAAGCGTGAAAAAGGCTGCGCGCACTATCAGCAATGATGATGTGAAGAGCGGTGGCAGTGGTTCCGGTGGCGGCGGTGAATAGGTTGTAAATACATCCCCTTCTGAAACTTGTACCTCGCTATTCATCAGAGAATACAAGTTTCAGAAGGGGATTTTTTATGATAGTAAGTTACTTGCTGACTGTTGAGAACCCCAACTCCTTCAACCCTTTCTGCACATCCGGATGACTCATGAAGAGCTTCCACAGCAGTCCCGACCGATAATTCTCGAGCATGACGGCTATCGGGCCCTGGTCAATGGCGAGGTAGCGCTGCGGATACCAGTTGTCCGTTTCGCTGAAAGCATCGTAGAAGCCATAGGGGCCGAAGACCTTATCTCCCATCTCGTAGAGGTGACGCATCACTTGCAACGACTGTTCCGGGGTATAGACGATGGATGACAAGGCGGCAGTTGGAGAGATGACTCCCTGGTCGTCGCGTTCGTTGGGAGCGTGGGCGGCATATCCGTTGACGGAGTAGCTGGCTGTCAGTCCCCAGCAGTCGGGCCCGAAACCTTTGTAGTGCTTGGGGTTGCGGACACAGTAGGCACGGTTCACAAGCGTCAGGTTACGCATCTCGTCGAAGTAGTTGGCGCAGTATTCATCCTTCAGCCCGATGGGGTCGAGGCCGAGAAACGAGTATTGTGCCCAGAAGAGCGGTCCGGCTTCTGTGCCTTGATAGCGCAGATGCAACTCGATATTCTCCACTTTATGAGGGTCTACAATGGCCCCGTTCTGCGCCCAGCCCTCGTGATAGACTGCTGCAGGCACGCCGTGGGTAGGCGAGGCGGCGGCAAGGATATACATGATGAGGCATTCGTTGTAACCGTGTACGGGAAAGTTCATTTCCCAACCGTATTCCGGACTCCAGTGCCAATAGAGCACGTTCTGGCCGTTCTGGCGGTAGAAGTTCCAGTCCACTTCGCGCCACAGCTTGTCGATGCGGGCGGCGAGGGCTTGCTCGGCGGGCGAACCGTCGATGTAGTACTGGTGGACGGAGAGCAGCGCCTGCATGATGAAGGCTGTTTCTACCAGGTCGCCGCCATTGTCTTTCTGCCCGAAGGGTTTCACCTTGCCCGTATCGCCATACCACCAGTGCGGGTAGGCACCGTGGAAACGGTCGGCGGTTTCGAGGAAGGAGACGATTTTCTCCATTCGTTCCAGCCCTTCCTGGCGGGTGACATAGCCGCGGTCTATACCGGCAAGTATGGCCATGATGCCGAAGCCGCTTCCGCCGGACGTGATTACGTTCTGGTCGTTCTCCGGATAGACACCGTCCATGTGGATGCGTTCGCGTGCCAGTCCGCTGTTGGGCTCGGCACCTTCCCAGAAGTAGTTGAAGGTACGGCGCTGTACGGTGTCCATCAGGGCATCGTCGCTCAGCCGGTCTTCTTTGGCGGCGGGGCTTTTGCATTGCGTGAAACCGAGCAACAGCAGGAACAATAATAAACAGTATTGTATTCTCATTGTACCAATGCTTACTTGTTTTTTTATCATTTACTTATCTATATTCATTGCACGGTCAATTCAACAAGTATAGGACAGTGGTCGGAAAGGTAGCTGTTCTCCGGTTTGTCTTGGATAACGCGGTAGCGGTCTATCTTTGCGCCTTTGGTCACGAAGACATAGTCCAGCAGTACGCGTTCCTCCACCGGCAGGCGGCCGAAGTCATGGAAAGACCAGGACGGGCCGTAGGTGACGGCAGCTGTCTTTGCAGCATTTTCCATTCCTCCCTTTTCCAGCGTTTGCAGAGGTTCTTCACCGGGCGTACAGTTAAAGTCACCGGTGATGATGGCGGGCATGTCCGGTGCTATCTCCTTGATTTTGTCGAGAATGAGTTGCACGCCCTCTTTGCGGGCTGTCTTTCCGTCGTTGTCCAGATGGGTGTTGAAATATACAAACTTTTGTCCGTTGTTCTTTTCCTGCAGTATCGCCCAGGTGGTGACACGGTTGTAGGAAGCGTCCCAGCCCTTGATGCCGATAGTTTCGGGTTGCTCGCTGAGGGAGAAATTGCCGTATTCCACCAGTGTAAACCGGTTGGTCCGGAAGAATATCGGGCAGTATTCGCCTGCTTCCTTGCCGTCGTCGCGCCCCACACCGAGTGCTGTGTATTGCGGCAGCCCGCGTTTTAGGTCTTCCATTTGGTTGTGAAGCACTTCCTGCATGCCCAGCAAGTCGGGGCTGTAGTAGGCTATCATACGGCAGGCGTCACCCTTGCGGTAATTCCAGTTGTTTACACTGTCCGAAGGAATATCCAGGCGGACATTGAACGTCATCACTTCCAGCGGCTGTCCGTTCTGTGCGGAGGGCTGGCTCTTGCAGCTGCCAAGGAGCAGAATGCTGCAAAAACAAAGGAGTAAAGTAGTATATCTCATGTTTTCTTGTTTTTAGAGTGCAATATTAAATATTTTATTTTATTTCAGTGTCAGTCGGGCTGTCTTTTCTGCCTGGCTGCTGCCACCTATCATCACATCGAAATCTCCCGGCTCGGCCACGTGGTTGAGGTCGTAGTCGTAGAAGCGGAGCAGCTCAGGGGTAATCTTGAAGGATACGGTCTTGCTTTCGCCCGCTTTCAGGAACACCTTTTCAAAGCCTTTCAGCTCGCGTACGGGGCGGGTAATGCTGCCTACGAGGTCGCGGATATAGAGCTGCACGACTTCTGCGCCGTCACGCTTACCGGTATTGGTCACGGTGACTACGGCAGTGGTGGAGCCATTTTGTCCCATGACCGGGGTACTGAGGGCGATGTCGCTGTACTGGAAAGTGGTGTATGAGAGTCCGTATCCGAAGGGATACAGCGGTTCATTGTCCACATCCAGATAGTTGCTGCGGAACTTCTCGAACCAATTGCCGGCAGCCAGCGGGCGACCGGTATTCTTGTGGTTATAGAATAAAGGTATCTGCCCCACGTTCTTCGGGAAAGTCATGGTCAGCTTACCGCTTGGGTTCACGTCGCCGAACAGTACGTCGCCGATGGCGTATGCCGCTTCACTGCCACCGAACCATACGTTCAAGATAGCGGGCACATGTTCCTGCTCCCAGGTGAGCGTCAGCGGCCGGCCGGTGAAGAGGGTTAGTACAACGGGCTTTCCGGTCTTCAGCAAGGCTTCCAGCAGGGTGCGTTGCACGTCGGGGATATCGAGGTCGGTACGGCTGGAGCTTTCACCGCTCATTTCGGAAGATTCGCCGAGTGCGGCTATGATAACGTCTGCACCGGCGGCTGTTTTCAGGGCTTCGTCCAGCAGTTCTTTGTCCGTACGGTTGTCCCGGTTCAGGGAGCGGCCGAACATGGTGGCGCGTTCTTCGTAGGCGGCGTCGCCGATGAGGTTGCTGCCTTTGGCGTAGGTGATGTTCACCCGGCCGGCTGTCATTTCTTTCAATCCTTCGTACAGAGAGGGATAGTCGTCCAGGCGTGCGGCAACACTCCAGGTACCGGGCATGTTGCTGCGGGTATTGCTCAGGGGGCCGATGACGGCGACGGTGCCTTGCTTCTCCAAAGGAAGGACGGGACGAGAAGACTTCTTGCCTTGTCCCTCAAAAGGTTCGTTTTTCAGCAGCACAAAGCTTTCGGCGGCAATCCGGCGTGCGGCGTCGCGGTGCTCGCGCGTGAAGATGTCGCGTGCGGGACGGCTGAGGTCGCAGTATTTGTAAGGGTCATCGAACAGCCCTAACTTGTATTTCGCTTCAAGGATGCGGCGGCAGGCTGCATCCAGCGTCTTCATGGTTATTTTGCCTTCGGTGAGCGACTTTTTCAACGTGCCCACGAAACCTTCGCTCACCATATCCATGTCCACACCGGCGTTGAGCGCACGGGCGGAAACGGTCTGCAGGTCACCGATGCCGTGCTCCACCATTTCGGAGATACCGGTAAAGTCGGTCACCACAAAACCGTTGAAGCCCCATTGTTTGCGCAGCACGTCTGTCATCAGCCAGCGGTTGGCGGTGGCGGGCACACCGTCCACTTCGTTGAAAGAGGTCATTACACTGCCCACTCCGGCATGGACGGCTGCTTCATAGGGGTACATGTATTCGTTGAACATGCGGTTGCGGCTCATATCCACAGTGTTATAATCGCGTCCGGCTTCTCCGGCTCCGTACAGAGCGAAGTGCTTTACGCATGCCATGATCTCATCGTTTCGTTTCAACTGATTGTTGAGGTCCACTCCCTGATATCCCGACACCATTGCTTTAGCGATGGCGCCTCCCAGGAACGGGTCTTCACCGTTACCCTCGCTGACACGTCCCCAGCGCGGATCACGGCTGATATCTACCATCGGGCTGAATGTCCATGAGATGCCATCGGCACTGGCTTCGGTAGCAGCAATGCGGGCGGACTTTCTGATAGCGTCCATATCCCATGAGCAAGAGAGCCCCAATGGAATAGGGAAGATTGTTTCGTAGCCATGCACCACATCCATACCGAATATCAGGGGGATACCCAGGCGTGATTTCTCTATGGCAAGTTTCTGTACATCGCGGATCTTCTCTACTCCTTTCAGGTTGAGAAGTCCGCCTACCCATCCTTGCTCAATCTTTTTGGCTACATCGCTGTTCTGTGCTTGTCCGGTAACGATTTCACCGGAAACGGGCAGGTTTAGCTGACCGATTTTCTCTTCTACAGTCATCTTCTTCATCAGTGCGTCGATGAAGCGATCCATGTCCTGCGGAGCTTTTTGTGCCTGCATACCGGTAACACCCATCAGGGCAGTAGCCAGCAATAAGCTTGTTTTTCTGAAAACTTTCTTCATGATATGTTTTGTTTGGGCATTTATTTAAGTTTCGCAAGTTAATGATAATCCGGTGCAATCTGTATGTTGTTATCATTAACTTGCGAAAACTAAATTAATTCATAAGGTTACTCATCCTTCGGCTCTTTCAGCAAATCAGGAATCTGAGTATACTGGTTGAAAGGAAGCGGCAAAAGTGCCTTATCTTCAGACCAGCCTTTCAATTCTGTTTTTGCCAGACCGGTGCGTACAAGGTCGTTATAACGTTCGCCCCATTCGCACACCAACTCCATACGGCGTTCGTCGATAACTTGTTGGAAAGTTACATTGGTAAGTTCCGGCATCTTGGCACGTCTTCTTACTTCATTGAATGGAGCGTCACCATTCTTGCCATTTTTGATTTTCGCCTCGGCATTCATCAAGAGAACATCAGCATAGCGGAAAATACGTGCATTATTGTTTGTACCGTATTTCGTACGTCCCGGTGTTAATTGGTTCAGCGGGGTGTATGCTTTACCGTTCCAGCAGTCGGTCTTTTTCGGATCTACTTGCTCCCGGATATAATCACCGTCCGGTGTCGTTTCTCCTGCCAGCAGGAATGAAGTGGTGGCACGTATTGTCTCTCCACGAGCGTATGCCCAGTCACGGAAAGATTTCAGGATACCGCAGTCTCCCCAACCGCTGATGTCACTGCCGGAGTTATTGGGACCTTGACAAACAAACCATTGGTCACCATCAATCAGATCTCCGGAACCATTGCCGAAGTCAGTCATCTGACATTCGAATATAGACTCGTCACAGAGCTTTCCGGGAATCTTCCATAATTGGTAGAAGTCGGGATAGAGTGAGAAATTACCATGCTCAATAATATCGTTTGTCAGTTCTTCTACCTTTGCATAGTTACCCATGTTCAGATGAAACTTGGCAGCCAGCATCTCGGCAGAGAACGCTGTAACGGCTCCCTTGTGTTCATTTTGGTTCGGACGGATACGCGGCATATTATCAATGCCGTACTGCAAATCTTCCAATGCATATTTGTTTACCGCATTGGCAGTGGAGCGGCTCAAATCAACCTGATTATTGTCGCGGAGAATGGTAACCGGACCAAATGCCTGCACCAGACGATAGTAGGCATAAGCACGCATAAACATCACTTCACCACGATATGCCTTATAGTTTTTCATATCGCTATCGTTGGTGATATTCTCAGCGTACAGGTCTAACGATTCAATAGCTGCATTGGCAGTTTTGATAATATTGTAATATTGCATCCACAATTCGTTGAAGCCCCAGAAAGAATCATTATACTTATATTCGCTCAGGTTGTAATAGTCACTGCCATTCCACTGGCCGCTAAATACGTCCTGGTCGCGAATCGTAGTAATTTCCCAGATCACCCAGTGCAAACCACTGGTACGAATCTTTGCATACACGCCTGATACCGGTTGGTACATATTGCTGATATTGGTATAATCCACCTTCTCTTCCGGCACTTTTCCTTCAGGCTCTTTGTCCAGAAAATCATTACAGGATGCGAACGATAATACCATCAAGGCGGACATTATATATATAAAAGGTCTTATTAATGTTTTCATTAGTTCTAAATTATTAATGGGTTATTTCTTAGAAATCAATTTTCAAACCTAAGGTGTAAGTCGATGTCAAAGGATATACTTCGGTATCCCAACCTTGGCTGTCGGACAATTCAGGAGTGAATGCGTTGGCCTTGAAAGTTGTGAACGGACGGTCGGCAGTCAGACTCAGGCGTAAGCCCGGCATGGTATAGTTACCAAACTTGAGGTTACGGAATGTATAACCAAGCGTAATATTCTGAATACGGAAGTAGTCGGCACTTTCTACAAAGTAAGAGCTATACTTCTGGTCGCTTACGTTCCAAGGTTTCAGCAGGGCGGCAGCCGACGGATTGGAGTTCGTGGAACCCGGGCCTGTCCAGCGTTTTTCATATTGGGCGCGGTCGAAGTTATAATTCTGTGAAGAATAACGAAGCGCACGTTTACGGTTGAACATCTGGGCACCGGCCTGTCCGTAGGTAGTCAGCTGGAAGTCGAGGTTCTTGTAGTTAAGGCCGAGGTTGATACCGTAAGTAAAATTAGGAATATAAGAACCTAATGTAGTACGGTCATTTCCGTCAAGAACATTGTTTCCATCGAGGTCGGCATACTTTAAGTCGCCCGGTACACAACCGTTGGCCACTGCAATAGGATCAGCGGCAATTTCTGCCTCTGTCTGATAAACACCTATCATTTTGAATCCATAGAATGAGTTCATTTCCTTACCTACAATATTAACGGTCTTACCGCCTCTGATGATACTGTTACCGTTCAGGTCTTTCACGCGGTTTCTCAAAGTAGAGATGTTTACACCGATATTGTATGAGAAGTCTCTACCGATTTTATCGTTCCAGTTGGCACTTACATCGATACCGGAGTTGAGAATCTTACCATAGTTTCCGGCAAGTACGTCATTGCTGAACGGTAAACGCGGAGATATAACAGCTCTTTTTGTCAGGCGATAGAAATAGTCCAAATCTACATTCAAACGATTCTTAAAAGTAGAGAAATTCAAACCGACGTTTGTTTCATCTACCAGCTCCCACTTCAAATAACTGAAATAAGTTGTATTTTGATAGCCTGGGAAAGTAGAGTTTCCAAATACACCGGATGCAGAATTACCTGTGGTAATTGAAGCAAAACCGTCGCTTGCTGCTACTTGGTCGTTACCCAGCTTACCCCAGCTTGCACGTAGTTTCAGGAAGTCAATCCATTTCTGATCTTTCAAGAATGATTCTTCGGACAGAACCCAGGCTGCACCTACTGAAGGGAAGTAACCCCAATGTTCCTGATATTTGCTGGAACCATCGGCACGCATTGTGAACATCAACAGATATTTGTCATCATAGTTGTAGTTCAGACGGGCGAAGTAAGAAACACCTCTGTAGCAGTAGCCGTCGTCTTTTACGGTAGCACCTGCTGCGTCACCGTTCTTGATGTACCAGTATTCGTCAGCTCCATCGGGAACGTTGCTTGCTTTACCTTCGAACATACGCCATTGTTCCTGACGCATGGAGTAACCTGCCATGGCGCCGAATCTGTGTTTGCCCCATTGGTCATTATAAGTCAGGGTATTATCCCAGATATAGTTGTAATACTTGTTTTCGTTCTTTGTAAGCTGAGTGGTGGCTGATTGTTGCCAGCTGCTTACGTAGTATTTCGGAGTAAACTCACGACCTTGGGTAGAGAGGAAACTATAGGAATAGTTCGTCTTGAAATTCAATTTGCTGGGAATAAAATCAATCTGAGCGTAGAAGTTGCTTAATACCTGATAGTTTTCTTTGCTTGAATCGAAATACTTGGCAGTTGCGACAGGATTATAGAAGTTTGATGTATAACCGATTGCATCCGGAGAACCAAATTTGTCAGGAAAAGACTTTTCATTGTACTTGTCATCATAAAGAGCTACGATGGGAGGACAGTTGAACGCTTTCTGCCATGCCTGATTGTTAGGCACTTGTTGTGTGGAGTTACTAAACACACCGTTGAAACCGACTTTCAGCCAGTTCGTAGCATCATAATCGACAGAACCACGGAAGTTCATACGTTTGTAGTTGTTATCAACATCCATAATACCATCTTGATACAAATAGCTTACGCCGACAGCATACACCGCTTTTTCGGAACCACCGTTAATGTTTAAACTGTGGTTTGTGATAGCGGCAGTGCGCAGAAGCTGGTCGTACCAGTCGTTGTCTGCTCCAAAAGTCCAATTATGGAAGTCGGGGTCATCATAACTACCGCCGTATTTGTCGATGGATTGTGTGAAGTGAGTCTTATAGGAGTCGAAGTTACCTTCGAGAAGCATAGTTGCATATTCGTGTGCATTACAGAGTTCGAGCACATTGGATGCTTTCTGGATACCTACATAACCGTCATAAGTGATCTTTGCTTTCTGGTTACGCGAACCTTTTTTGGTGGTGATGAGAACTACACCGTTTGCAGCGCGTACACCATAGATAGCGGCAGCCGAAGCATCTTTCAGGATAGACATTTCCTGAATATCCGCGTTGTTCAGGAAGTTGATGTTGTCGTAGAACATACCATCTACAACGAACAACGGCTTACTGTTGGAGAATGAACCGATACCACGGATCTGTACGGTAGGACCTTCACCCGGAGCACCATTATTTACGATATTGACACCGGGAACTTTTCCTTGGAGGGCTGCCATAGGGGTGGTAGAAGGTACGGCAGTCAGGGCCTCACCTTTAACTACGGTAATGGGAGCCGTCAGGTCTTTGGCCTTTGCAGCACCATAACCGATTACGATAATTTCTTCCAACTGCTGTGAATCCTCTTTCAATGTCACATTGATAGCCGAACGTCCGTTCACTTTTATATCTTGCGGTAACATACCTATATAACTAAAAGTGAGTGTTCCGTTTTCCGGAACGTTCGTTAATGTATATTTACCATCTAAATCGGTAACTACACCGTTGCTGGTACCTTGCACGAGGATGGATACACCAATCAGTGCGTCACCCGATGTGTCGGTTACGGTACCTGTTACTGTTCTTGTCTGGGAGAGTACGGGCATTGCTACCAATATGAGGCACGCCGTCAAGAATAGATTCTTTAGCCATAAGGCTTTTTTCAGAAGATGTGTTTTACTCTTCATCGCATTAAATTTTTTTAGGTGGATAACTCTTTTTGTTTTCTTCTTAGCTCTGCGCAGTGCTCGAATTAAACTTCATCGCAAATGTAGAAATTTCGATGTGCGAACTACAAAAAAGATATTCACCACCAATACATATCCCTGATTTTTAACAAATCGGGGACTACTCATTTACTACTCAAATCAATTTAATGCATTGTTTATGAGATAGATAAAGGATAAGGACGGTGTGAGCGATCTTGTGGGATAATAAAAGTAGGGTTGTCGGAAGTCACCACAGATTACACGGATTAACGCAGGTGAAAAGTGAATAGATAATTATTCAAAACTGATAATCTGTGAGAATCCGTGTAATCTGTGGTGAAAAAACTTTTGCCGTATAGACTTTTCTTATTTATTTATCTGTTGAGAATCCCAGTTTCTGCAATCCGTTTTGCACATCCGGATGGCTCATAAATAGTTTCCATAACAGGCCAGTACGATAGTTCTCTATCATGACGGCAATAGGTCCCTGATCGATAGCAAGATATCGTTTGGGATACCAGTTCTCTGTTTCGGAGAAAGCATCGTAGAAACCATAAGGACCGAATAGCTTATCGCCCATGTCGTAGAGATGGCGCATCACAGCGAGCGAATAGTCCGGGGTATAGACAATGGACGAAAGAGCGGCTGTAGGAGAGATGACTCCCTGGTCATCCCGCTCGTTCGGCATGTGGGCGGCGTATCCGTTGACGGAGTAGCTGGCAGTCAGTCCCCAACAGTCCGGGCCGAAACCTTTGTAGTGCTTCGGATTTCGGATGCAATAAGCACGGTTCACGAGGGTCAGATTACGCATTTCATCGAAATAGCTGGCGCAGTATTCATCTTTTAGATGCGTCGGATCTAATCCGAGGAAGGAATAATGTGCCCAGAAGAGGGGACCAGCTTCACAACCCTGATAGCGCAAATGAAGTTCGATATCTTCTACTTTATGGGGTTCGACGATGGCGCCGTTCTGTGCCCATCCCTCATGATAGACGGAGGCGGGAACGCCGTGCGTGGGTGAGGCAGCGGCAAGCAGGTACATGATGAGACATTCGTTGTAACCATGTACGGGGAAGTCCATTGCCCAACCGTATTCGGGACTCCAATGCCAGTAGAGTACATTCTGGTTGCCCTGGCGATAGAAATTCCAGTCGACATCACGCCAAAGGGTATCGATGCGTTTGGCAAGTGCCTGTTCTTGGGGAGAACCGTTGACGTAATATTGGTGTACGGCAAGCAGTCCTTGTATAAGGAAAGCTGTTTCTACGAGGTCGCCACCGTTGTCTTTCTGTCCGAAAGGCTTTACCTTGCCGGTGTCTCCATACCACCAGTGAGGATAGGCACCGTGGAAGCGGTCGGCTTTTTCAAGGAAAGAGACTATCTTTTCCATACGTGCCAGACCTTCTTCACGAGTGATGTAGTTGCGGTCGATACCTGAAAGTATCGCCATAATGCCAAAGCCGCTACCGCCGGAAGTAATGACGTTCTGGTCTTTTTCGGGGTAGATACCATCCATGTGGATACGCTCGGGGGCAAGACCGCTGTTAGGCTCCGCGCCTTCCCAGAAGTAATTGAAGGTTCGCCGTTGAACGGTGTCCATGAGGGCATCATCGGAAAGTTGGGCGGCACTTCCGGTCTTGGCATTCTTGCAGGCTCCGAGGAGAAGCAAAAAGAGGAGGGGAAGATAGGTTGTTAATTGTTTCATAATTAATAAGGGGTTAAAGTTTAGTGATTAGGGTTTAGTGATAAGTGATTAGTGCCATGCGGAATAATAGCGTAGCCCACTAGTCACTTATCACTAAACCCTAATCACTTTATTTAAGTGTCAACTTCGCCGTCTTCACAGCTTGGCTGTTTCCACCGATCATGATGTCAAAGTCACCCGGTTCGGCTATGTAGTTCAGGTCGTAATCATAGAAGCGAAGCAGATCACGCGTGATAGTGAATGATACCGTTTTGCTTTCTCCGGCGCGAAGGAAGATTTTATTGAAACCTTTCAACTCGCGTACAGGGCGGGTGATGCTTCCTACGAGGTCGCGGATATAGAGTTGAACTACTTCCGCACCGTCATGTTTACCAGTATTGGTGACGGTGACTACGGCTGTAACGGAACCATCTTTTCCCAATGTCGGTGTGCTCAATGCAATGTCACTGTACTGGAAAGTGGTATACGACAATCCATAACCGAAGGGATACAGCGGTTCGTTATCCACATCCAGATAGTTTGAACGGAACTTTTCGAACCATTTGCCTGCCGCCAGTGGCCGACCGGTATTCTTATGATTGTAGAACAAAGGTATCTGGCCTACATTCTTCGGGAAAGTCATGGTTAGTTTTCCACTCGGATTGACGTCACCGAACAGAACATCGCCAATGGCATAAGCCGCTTCACTGCCTCCGAACCATACATTCAAGATGGCAGGTACATGCTCCTGTTCCCAGTTCAGCGTCAACGGCCGACCGGTAAAGAGGGTTAGTACTACGGGTTTACCCGTTTTCAGTAAGGCTTCCAACAAGGTATGTTGTACATCGGGCAAGCCGAGTTCGGTGCGGCTTGAACTTTCACCGCTCATTTCAGAAGATTCTCCCAGGGCAGCTACGATAACATCGGCGCCGGCTGCAACTTTCAGTGCTTCGTCCAGTAACTCCTGGTCCGTGCGATTATCGCGGTTCAATGAACGACCGAACATGGTGGCACGTTCTTCGTAAGCTGCATCGCCGATGAGGTTACTACCTTTGGCATAGGTGATGTTAACCTTGCCTGCCATCATTTCTTTCAAGCCTTCGTATAAAGAAGGGTAATCGTTGAGGCGTGCGGCTACGCTCCAGGTGCCCGGCATGTTGCTGCGGGTATTTCCGAGAGGGCCGATGACGGCAACTGTACCTTGTTTCTTCAACGGAAGCACGGGGGAAGCAGTTACGGGTGACGAGCTATGAGCTGCGAGTGACTGTGCGGTGGCGGGGGCATTCTTCAGAAGAACAAAACTTTCGCCGGCAATCTTGCGGGCGGCGTCACGATGCTCTTTTGTGAAGATATCCCGCTTCGGACGGTTCACGTCACAGTATTTATAAGGATTGTCGAACAGTCCCAGCTTGTATTTCGCTTCCAATATCCGGCGGCAGGCTGTATTCAACGTGCCCATTCTTACTTTTCCTTCTTTAATGGATTTCATCAGTGTACCGACGAAGCCCTCACTTACCATATCCATGTCCACCCCTGCATTAAGAGCGAGTGCACTGACGGTTTGCAAGTCGCCGACACCATGCTCTATCATCTCTGAAATGCCTGTGAAGTCTGTTACCACAAACCCTTCGAAGCCCCACTGACCACGCAGCAAATCACTCAGCAGCCATTTGTTTCCGGTGGCGGGAATACCGTCTATTTCATTGAATGACGCCATCACACTACCCACTCCGGCCTCTACGGCAGCCTCATACGGGTACATGAATTCATTGAACATCCGGTTGCGGCTCATATCTACTGTATTATAGTCGCGTCCGGCTTCTCCGGCTCCATACAATGCAAAGTGCTTTACGCAAGCCATGATTTCATCGTTGCGGTGCAATTGGTCTTGCAGATTGGCACCCTGGTATCCGTATACCATTGCCTGTGCGATAGCTCCACCCAGGAACGGATCTTCTCCCGAGCCTTCGCTGACACGTCCCCAACGTGGGTCGCGGCTGATGTCTACCATCGGACTGAATGTCCAGGAAATGCCGTCGGCACTTGCTTCGATGGCTGCAATACGGGCGGATTTCTCGATAGCCGCCATATCCCAGGTGCAGGACAATCCCAATGGGATGGGGAAGATGGTTTCGTAGCCATGTATCACATCCATGCCGAACAGCAGGGGGATGCCCAGGCGGGAGTTCTCTACGGCCAGTTTCTGTACGTCGCGTATCTTGGCCACTCCTTTCAGATTGAAAAGCCCTCCCACGAGCCCCTGCTCAATCTTCTTGGCCACGTCGCTGCTCTTTGCCTGACCGGTGGTGATTTCTCCGGTCACGGGCAGGTTGAGCTGGCCGATTTTCTCTTCCACAGTCATCCGGCGCATCAGTGCGTCGATGAAGCGGTCCATGTCCTGCGGAGACTTCTGCGCCTGCACGGTGACGCCTATTAAAGCGGTCGCGAGCAGCAGACTTGTTCTCTTGAAAATTTTCTTCATATTCATATTGAATTAATTGTTTGTAAGTATGTTCCTTTCATTGTTTTTAGATTGCCGTCACTCTATTGCAGTGGCGCTATGACTTCTTTGCAACGGTGCTGCAATTTCTCTGCAGTGATACTGCAAACGATTTGCAGCGCTACTGCAACTGCTTTGCAGCGACACTGCAACTGTTGTGCAGTGCTACTGCAACACTTTTGCAGTGCCACTGCAAAAAGTTTGCAGCTCTTTGCAGTAGCAATGCTTTGATTGAAAGCAAGTTATGAAATAGACCTTTTGCCATTGATTGGGTCGGCTGTTTCCTTTGGCCGGGTATCAATAGTCGGGGTTCTGTACCAGTACTCCGTTCGATTTGTCTATCTCTGTCTGGGGCAGAGGCAGTAGTGCATTCTTGTCCTGGTAATTCTTTCCGGCAGCTTGCAGCACTTCTTTGGCAATGCCCCAGCGCACGAGGTCGTAGAAGCGGTCGGGTTCCAATGCCAGCTCTACGCGGCGTTCGTGGCGAATGGCGTCACGCAGCACGGACTGGCTGGCAGATTCTACCTTCGGAAGCACGTTTGCCAGTGTGCCGCGGGCATGGGCGCGTACTTGTTCCAGATACCCGGCGGCTTCGCCCGTCAGCCCTTTCTCGTTGGCGGCTTCGGCAGCCATCAGCAATACGTCCGGGTAGCGGATAATGCGGATGTTTACCCAAAAACCGTCTTTGGTATATTTCTTACGCAGTTCGGGTTCGGTATACGCTTTTTTGTTGAAGTAAGCCCCCATAGCGGTGGATACGGGAGATTCACCGTAAGGCTTGTTGGTATTTTCCGGAGTGACAGGGTCGCTGATGCTCCGGCGGAAATAAAGCAGGGTGGCATCTTTGCGGGGGTCACCGGGCTCGAATGCCCCGCCTAACAGCGTAGTACCCATATGCCAGCCCCAACCGAGGTCCCAATCGCCTGCGCCGCGCACGCCTTGTACCTGGCAGAACTGACTTCCGATGACATCACTGTTTTTCAGGGCATCGGTCGATTCGCATTGCAGTTCGAACACGCTTTCGCCGCAGTTCTCGCCCTCAACGGTGAAGACTTTATCTACGGGCGTGTTCAGGTTGTAGAGGCCGGACTTGATGACTTCGGTGGAAGCGTCGTACATATTGTCCCAGTCGTTGCGCATCATGTAGGTACGGGCGTGCAGTGAGCGGGCAGCTCCCCAGGTGATGCGTCCGGTGTATTCGGAAGTCCATGTCAGCGGCAGGCATTTCTCGGCTTCGGTCAGGTCCTTGTCTATCTGTTCGTATATCTCGTTCACAGCAGCTTTGGGCACGTTGGCGTCGGATGCCTCTTTCACTTTGAATGTTACCAGCGGCACCTCTCCCCAGGCACGTACAAGGTTAAAGTAGCAGTAGGCGCGGAAGAACAGGGCTTCGCCTTTGGTACGTACATTCTCCAAATCATCCTTGTTTCCGCTGTTCTCCAGGTCGTCGAGGATTTCGTTGCACTGGTAGATGATTTTGTAGTTCTGTCCCCAATAGGCGCTGA
>OHLA01000461.1_pt1 | contig 16877 bp, 9 predicted proteins | sample 1568961 | NCBI WGS metagenome assembly OHLA01 (sample SAMEA3879530, study PRJEB24766) | human gut metagenome | biome: human-associated habitat; feature: feces | place: USA | collected 1985/1987
GTTTCCCCACACAAAGAATACCATATTCCCCGGTTGATAAAAGCGACGGGTAAACGAGAGAACATCCTCCGTACGGAAACTCCGCAGCAGTTCCGGCTTACCGAGAATGTTCCTTCCCAACGGATGGTTACGGAAAATCATATCTTCAAAATCATCGAAGATCAACTCCGAAGGATTATCCTCATAAGACTGGATTTCGTCAATGATCACTTCCGTCTCCTTTTCTATTTCATGCTGCGGGAAAGTAGAATGGAATACAATATCTCCGAGCAATTCGAGGGCACGTTCCAGATGCCCGGTCAGGAAGGCGGCATAGACAACCGTCTCCTCTTTATTCGTATAGGCATTCAGATCGCCGCCCACATTCTCCATGCGGTTAAGGATATGCCACGCTTTCCGCTTCTCCGTCCCTTTAAAAATAAGATGTTCCACGAAATGAGCCATCCCCTGCTCATCCTCAGCCTCATCGCGCGTTCCGGCATCGATGGCAAAACCACAATAAGCTACTTTCGAGAGAGTCGGTTCATGAATTATGCGCAGGCCATTCGGCAATGTATATTCGTTGTAATGCATTGTTTTCTACTTCCTTATTGAATTAATGCCGCAAAAATACAATAAAACTTATTGTCGTTTATAGAAAATTGCAGATATTTGTAGACTATATTAGCAACAACGTGTATGAAAAAGATAGGAATATTCTGTTCTGCCTCGGAAAACATTGACAAAATGTACTTTGACAGTGCCCGTCAAATCGGAGAATGGATGGGAAAAGCAGGCAAAACGTTGATTTATGGAGGAGCCAATCTCGGACTGATGGAATGCGTAGCCCGCGCCGTGAAAGAGAATGGCGGTACGGTCATCGGAGTAGTTCCTGCCAAACTGGAAGAAAAAGGTAGTGTGAGCACATTACTGGACGAGGTGATTCATACCCGTAACCTGAGCGACCGGAAAGATGTGATAACAGAGAAGTCGGAGATATTGGTCGCATTGCCTGGTGGTGTAGGTACACTCGACGAGATTTTCCACGTCATAGCCGCCGCCTCTATCGGATATCATCAGAAAAAGGTGATCTTCTATAACGAATACGGTTTTTATAATGAACTTCTGGCTGCACTTAAGACGTTAGAGGATAAGGGCTTCGCCCGACAATCTTTCTCTACCTATTATGAAACAGCAAACAATCTGGATGAATTAAAAGAAAAAATAAACTGATTATATGATAGACTCCATCAAACAACTCTTGCAACAAGAGGCACAAGCAGTGCTCAATATCCCTGTAACAGACGCTTACGAGAAAGCAGTACAACTGATTGTAGAACAGATACATCAGAAAAAAGGGAAATTAGTAACTTCCGGCATGGGAAAAGCCGGACAGATTGCCATGAACATCGCCACAACCTTCTGCTCCACCGGCATTCCATCGGTCTTCCTGCACCCCAGCGAAGCCCAGCACGGCGACCTCGGCATCTTACAAAAAAACGATTTGCTCCTGCTTATCTCCAACTCCGGCAAAACACGCGAAATCGTGGAACTGACCCGACTGGCACATAATCTGGACCCGGAACTGAAGTTTATCGTTATCACCGGAAATCCGGATAGTCCGTTAGCACACGAGTCCGATGTATGCCTCAGCACAGGAAAACCAAAGGAAGTTTGTGCTTTAGGTATGACTCCCACCACTTCGACCACTGTGATGACCGTTATCGGCGACATCCTTGTGGTACAAGTCATGAAACAGACAGGATTTACTATTGGAGACTACTCCAAACGCCATCACGGTGGCTATTTGGGTGAAAAATCAAGAAAATTATGCGAAAAGTAATTGGTATAGGAGAAACGATTCTTGACATCATTTTCCGCAACGGCCAGCCGACAGCTGCCGTACCGGGCGGTTCAGTATTCAATGGCGTCGTGTCATTGGCACGGGCAGGCGTTCCCGTCAGCTTTATCAGTGAGACAGGAAACGACCGGGTAGGTAATACAATCCTGCAATCCATGCGGGATAGCGGCATGTCTACTGACTATGTCAACGTATTTCCCGATGGAAAATCCCCGGTATCACTGGCCTATCTCAACGAGAATGGTGATGCGGAATACATCTTCTACAAAGATTATCCCAAGCAACGGCTCGACGTGGTTTTCCCAAAACTGGAAGAAGATGACATCGTGGTTTTCGGCTCCTATTTTGCCCTGAATCCGGTGCTGCGCGAAAAGGTCCTGGATTTGCTGGAACAGGCACGCGAGAAGAAAGCAATCGTGTACTATGACCCCAACTTCCGGTCGTCGCACAAAAGCGAGGCTATCAAGCTGACGTCCACCATCATCGAAAATTTGGAATATGCCGACATTGTGCGCGGATCTATAGAAGACTTTTTCTATATGTACAATCAAAGAGAAGTGGACAAGGTATATAAAGACAAAATTCGTTTTTATTGCCCTAACTTCCTTTGTACTGCCGGAGCCAAAGAAATCTCACTACGCACGAATAGCATCACCAAAGAGTATCCTATTCCCCCATTGGAAGCAGTCAGCACTATTGGCGCAGGCGATAACTTTAATGCCGGTATTATTTATGGCTTATTGAAGTACGACGTGCGTTACTGTGATTTAGGACAGATAAGTGAGGACACCTGGGACAAGATTATCCGTTGCGGTATCGAGTTTGCGGCAGATGTATGCCGGAGTTTCAACAACTCTATATCACCGGAATTTGCCAAGCAGTTGCCTCCCGTTAACTAAATCCCCGTTAAAGGAGAAAAAACTCTGTGAAACTCTGTGCCCTGGAATAACAAAAGTCATCAGAATACATATCTTTGCAACAAAGCGAAGATAAGCTGCACCTCGGCATAAGAAATGAACAAGTTCATTTTATTCTGCTCTCGGTTTGCATTATCTTTGCATATATATGCTCAGACAAAAAAACTATGTATAGAAATCTGTTGAACTTGCTAACATGTGTATTGCTGCTACCGGCTTGTAGCGGCACAGCTCCTCATATTTCCATTGTTTGCGAAGAAAATAACGTTGGGAACAGTATCGTCAAATGGGAAATAGCCCCTCTCATCAAAGGGAACGTAAAGGTATATGCTTCGACTGATCCGAATAATATCCCCGAGGATTCTCCGGTAGCCATAGCAAACATTTCCGATCAGCGAATGACGATTGTCACCACAGACCCTACCAAGCGTTATTACTACACCCTCGTATTCAATGATAAATATCGCGTAAAGATTGCTACCCGCAATGTCAATATCCCCGGCATACAAAACTTCCGTGATATGGGTGGGTATCCGTCATACCCTACCAAAAAGAGGGTGCGTTGGGGCATGCTCTATCGTTCTGCACAGATAGACAGTCTGGAATGCTACTCACGCAGGGAACTGAAGAATATAGGCATCAAGACCATCATCGATCTGCGCTCAGAATCGGAATTAAAAGGTCACACCCCACTGCAACAAGGATTTAATGTAATACATGTTCCTATAAAAACGGGAGATATGGAAGATATCCTGAAAGGCATTCAGGAACAGAAAATAAAAAGCGACACCGTCTACCGGATGGTGGAGCGAATGAACCGCGAATTGGTAATGCACTATCATAAAGAGTATCGCCAGATATTTGATATCTTGCTGAACAGTACCAATTACCCTGTCGTTATCCATTGCTCCTCCGGCAAAGGACGTACCGGCATTGCTTCGGCACTGATCCTCGCCTCCCTCGGCGTGAACAGCGACATCATTATGGAAGACTACCGCCTAAGCAACGATTACTTCAATATTCCCAGCGCTTCCAGTTATGCCTACAACCTGCCCACACGCTCGCAAGAGGCCATTACGACCATCTATTCGGCAAGGGAAGATTTCCTGAACGCCGCCAAGGAGGAAATAGAGCGTCGGTACGGTGATGTAGACACGTATCTGCAAAGAGCTATCGGACTCACCAAAGAAGAAATAAAGAAGCTGCAAAGCATTCTGCTGGTAAAAAACGATTAGTAATAAAAAAATAGCACTGTTATTCAATTTTATCGCTGATAACTAATCACTAATCACTAAATTTGTTCTATCTTTGTGCCCGAATATAAAGATATACAAAGATTTAATGAAGAATTTTGAAGAGCTCGGTCTGTCGCCGGAGATACGCCGCGCCATTGAAGAAATGGGATATGAGTGTCCCATGCCGGTACAAGAGGAAGTGATTCCTTACCTTTTAGGAGAAAATAATGATGTTGTAGCACTTGCACAAACAGGAACGGGGAAAACCGCCGCATTCGGCTTACCACTTATCCAGAAAATTAATGTAAAGAACCGGATTCCACAATCCCTTATACTTTGCCCTACACGCGAACTTTGCTTGCAGATTGCAGGTGATCTGAATGATTATTCCAAATACATCACCGGATTGAGGGTATTGCCTGTATATGGTGGTTCATCCATAGACAGCCAGATACGCGCCCTGAAACAGGGTGTACATATCATTGTCGCCACCCCGGGACGCTTGCTCGACCTGATGGAGCGCAAAACGGTATCCCTCACCACCATCCAGAACGTAGTGATGGACGAGGCGGACGAAATGCTGAACATGGGATTCACGGACAGCATCAACGCCATTCTTGCCGATGTACCGCAAGAGCGTAACACCCTGTTATTCTCCGCCACTATGAGCCCGGAAATTGCACGCATTTCAAAGAAATATCTGCGTGACGCCAAAGAAATCACCATCGGACGGAAAAATGAAAGCACAAGCAATGTGAAGCATGTGGTTTTCACCGTTCATGCCAAAGATAAATACGCTGCCCTGAAACGCATCGTAGACTATTACCCGCAAATATATGGTATCATTTTCTGCCGTACCCGTAAAGAAACGCAGGAAATAGCCGATAAATTGATGCAGGAAGGCTATAACGCAGATTCACTGCACGGAGAACTGTCACAGGCTCAGCGCGATGCCGTGATGCAGAAATTCCGCATCCGCAACCTGCAATTACTGGTTGCTACGGACGTTGCCGCACGCGGACTGGACGTAGACGACCTGACACACGTGATCAACTACGGCCTGCCCGATGATACGGAAAGCTACACACATCGTAGCGGACGTACCGGACGTGCCGGAAAGACAGGTACTTCCATCGCCATCATCAACCTGCGCGAGAAAGGTAAAATGCGTGAAATCGAACGGATTATCAGCAAGAAGTTTATTGTTGGTGAAATGCCTACCGGTAAACAGATTTGCGAGAAACAGCTGCTGAAAGTAATCGATGACCTGGAAAAGGTGAAGGTAAATGAGGAAGATATGGCTGATTTCATGCCTGAAATATACCGTAAACTGGACTGGTTGAGCAAAGAAGACCTGATCAAGCGTATGGTTTCTCATGAATTCAACCGCTTCTCAGAATATTACCGCAATCGCGAAGAAATAGAAATGCCTACCGACAGCCGTGGCGAACGCAACAGCAGAGGCGGCAGCGAACGCACCGGTGATCGCAACAGCCGCAAAGCAGATCCGGGATTCACCCGACTGTTCATCAATCTGGGTAAGATGGATAACTTCTTCCCAAATGAGCTGATAGGCCTACTGAACGGTAATACCCGCGGACGCGTGGAACTGGGACGCATTGACCTGATGAAGAACTTCTCATTCTTCGAAGTAGATGAGAAAGAGGCAAGTAATGTAGTGAAAGCCCTGAACCGTGTGAACTGGAACGGCCGAAAGGTATCTGTAGAAATTGCCGGCGAAGAAGGCAAGGAAGCTCCCAAAGGCAGACGTAAGAGTGAGGGCAACAACTACGGCAAGAAGGAATTTGAAGGCAAGAAACGCAGCTTCAAAGACGAAAAGCGTAGTGATGCATCTGGAAAACGTAGCGATGCCCCCAGAAAAAGTAGAAGTAAATCTGAAAGTGCTCCGGCTGACAAAAAGAAAAGTAAACCAAGCCGCGAAGAGCGTGGCTATACCGACGCCCGCGGCAAGAAAGACGATTGGAGACAATTCTTTCAAGGCGACAACAAGGAGTTCCGTGATAAAGAACCCGATTTCAGCGAAGAAGGCTGGGCAAGACGGGCACCTAAGAAGAAATGATTAATAGTGATTAGTGGTTAGTGATGAGTGATTAGTGCAACTGCTAATTACTCATCACTAACCACTAATCACTTATTAACGTGAACAAAGTAAACGGATTCTTATATGGCCTTCTCTCTTCGGCGAGCTTCGGACTTATTCCGCTGTTCACCATTCCTGCCATGCATCAGGGCATGCCGTTCTGGTCCATACTGCTCTACCGTTTCCTCTTTGCCATGCTGGCACTGGCCTGTATCCTGTTGCTCGACAAGCAGTCTTTCCGCATCCGCCGGAAAGAGATACTTCCACTTCTCCTGCTGGCATTCCTGTATGACTGTTCCGCTGTTTTCCTGTTCTGGGGATATAAGTTCATGTCAAGCGGAGTAGCTACTACCATTCATTTCATGTATCCGGTGCTGACTACGCTTATTATGATGATTTTCTTCCGCGAAAAGAAATCCCCTTGGCGTATAGCAGCAATCGCTTTAGCGGTAAGCGGAGTTTTCTTCCTTTCGCATGGAGATACGACAGGGACTGTTACTTTACTGGGTATTTTTATCGTTCTGCTCTCTGCTTTGGGCTACGCGCTCTATCTGGTCACCGTCAGTCAACTGAAATCCCTTGAAATGAAGGGGCTGAAAATGACATTCTATGTTTTCCTTTTTGGCGGAATCCTTCTTTTCACCGGAATGACAGTGACAGGAGTCGGAGTACAGGCCATCCCGGACCGGATAACCCTGGGAAACCTGGTGATGCTGGCATTGGTACCGACCGTAATATCTAATCTGGCACTGGTACGCGCCATTAAAAACATAGGCTCCACACTCACCTCTGTATTGGGAGCCATGGAGCCTGTGACTGCCGTCTGTGTAGGTATTCTCATCTTTGGAGAACCTTTCACTCAAAGCATCGCCTTAGGCATCGGATTGATTATTTCGGCGGTTACGGTGATCATACTGAAAAAATAGAATGTCCTGCTTTCAGCCTGCTCTTTTTAGTATCTATATATGGGTGGCGTTGGATATATAGATACTGCATGTCCGATATATAGATGCTGTACATCCGATATATAGATGCAACACGTCCGATATATAGATGCAACACGTCCGATATATAGCTATAACACAAGATTTCATCTACCTTCACAGGCAGATGAAATCCTTGAACATCCAATTCAACGTTCTTATCTATTTTTGAATTTAATATATTAATACCCCGGATTCTGGTAATAGCCACCACCCTCTTCCAGATTCTCCAGGAATGACTGCGGGAATGGTCTTACCTCATGTTTACCATCTACAAAGTATTGACCGACATCAGGATTTGTAGACTTCAGATAGGTACTTGTCAACTTCCCTGTACGCTTCAAATCATAGAACCGTACATACTCCCCACACAATTCTCTGGCACGTTCATCCAATACTGTTTCTACTGTTGCCGCACCGGACAGAGCCTTGGCACCGGCACGCTCACGAACCTGATTTATGTATTGCATCGCATTTGCTCCGCCATTTACGTAGATATCGGCCTCAGCAGCTATTAAGAAAACCTCAGGAGTACGCATCATAAAGGTAGCATTCAGATTTCCAAGACGCTTCTTGCTCAAGTTATTAACGTAATAATTGCTGCTGTTATGCTTCATCAACGACGGATAGAAACTGAGCCAAGGGCTGACTACATCCGTATTATCATAATCTCTGTGATAATCCATAATCACCGTGTTGTCCTCAGCATACAAATCCTTGTAGTCAACATACAGGATTTTTGAGTCCTTCTTTACCGCTACCTTTTCCGCATATCCGTCATCTCCCGGACGGATAAATTCGAGCGCCGCTTCACCAAACAGAATTTTGGTATACTGACGTACCAACTCACCGGTTATCGGATCAGGTACCATTGCTGATATTTCAGGAGAATCCAGATTCTTATCAAACTGCTTCACTTGTGATTCGCTCCATGCCTGACCTTTGTCTTTATTCCCTGTCCAGGAAGTTTGAAAATACTCATGATATCTGGGGTCCAAAGTGCCATCTTCCTGTACATACAAGTCCAACAGATATTTTGAAGGCATAAAACTTCCGCCTGCACGTCTGCCCCATATCTGATAATCGGACAAACCATCATATTCATTACCGGAATGTAAATCCGTCTTAAACTGAATGGCTGAGAAAGCTGTAAGCGGACAATAGAACTGCTCATCATTCTGGTTCATGATCCAAGCCTGGTTGCTTACACCTCCCACCACATAACGGTGTTTCCATAGGGCTTCCTTATTCTCAAAATTGTTGCTTTCAGCGAAAACTTCCTCTATATTATCATACATAGATACTCCCAGAGTCGCTCCTCCCGCTTTGCAGTCTTCCATCATTTCTTTGGCTACCTCTAAAGCCCGTTGTGCATACTTTTTAGAAGAATCATATTCTATGGATTGCAGACAGGCTCTGGCCAGCATACCCATTGCCGATTTTTTAGAAGGACGGGTAGTCCTTTCTTCCACCGGTAACCATTGTGCCGCAAACTCTAAGTCCGGAATAATACACTTCTCATAGATATCCAGCGGAGTATCTTTACCGGGATGTAAATCTACATTTTCTACTGGAGCCATTTGCAATTTCAAACCACCCAGTTGTTCCACCAGATTATAGTAATATACCGCTCTCATAAAATGAGCTTCCGCAACCTTTTTGTTTCTTTCCTCATCGGTAGTGAAAGGAACTTTATCAGCCTTCACAATTGCCTGATTGCAATAACAGATACCATCATAACAACAGTTCAACGTGTTAGCCATCATGTTATTAGCAAAGTCAGAACCCATACCATATTTCAGGTAGAGGTTATCACCATTTTTCTGTGAAGTCCAAATGTCTGTTCCCCCTTCAGTCATGAGCATGAACTGTCCATATCCATACAGTGCTCTTTCCATACCGAAATAAACATTATTAAGTATGGTTTGATAGCCCTCTACCGAAACGGACAACGCATCCATAGTGTATCCCGAAGGATTATATTCATCAAGTGTACAAGAAGCATTGCTTATCGTCACTGCCATTACTGTTACAGTCAGCCAGTTTTTTATTTTCGTAGTCATATCTATTCTTATTGAATTATTAGTTAAAAAGATACATTAAGTCCCAAGAGATAAGTTTTGTAAAGCGGGAAGGTATCAGAACCGTTGTTTTCAGGGTCTGTATGCTTCAATTCGCTCTTAAACGGCAGGACAAATACATTATATGCAGTTCCATAAATTCTACACTTTTCAATTCCCAGGCGCTTACACAGCTTGTTCGGGAAAGTATACCCTAAGGTTATGTTCTTTATCTTGGCATAAGAACCATCAATATACCTTAAAGACTCTATTCCCGTAGTACTGGCAATACCCGGCCGGGGGAAATAAGCGGTTTGATTCTCAGGAGTCCAGTAGTCAGTACCTTTGGGTTGGTTATTGTTTTTAGTAGAGTACCATCCGATAGTTTTACTATCTATCATTTGTCCATATCTTAGCATAACAAAAGCACTCAGATCAAAATTTCTATACTTAAATGTATTGTTTACGCCTAAGATGCCATCAGGCACATTAGAACCTAATATCTGAAGGTCACGTGTATTACTGTAAGTATGTACTCCACCGTCTCCCACAAGGTTTCCATTCTCATCTGTAGTGAATTGTTCCACTGTCTCTATTTTCACATAACCCGGTTGACACCCGTATTTTGCGGCTTCTTCCTCTTCGGCAGTTCCCCATATTCCGGCATATTTATAGTCATAGAATGTCTTGATAGGATGTCCTTCAAACAATTTCTTGGCAATAAGGTCACCGTCAGGCAGACTTACAATCTTTTCATCGTTGTGAGTATAGGATATGGATGAAGACCACTCGAAGTTCTTGTTCCGTATATTCACAGTGGACAACTGTATTTCATACCCCTTATTGCTGGTTTCACCAATGTTTTGCCAAGTAGTCATGGGAGATCCCCAGGCCGTAATAGCAGAAGTTATAGGTAATGTACGGCTGAATAAAAGGTCTTTTGTCTTTGAATCATAAAAGTCTACACTCAGATTGATGCGATTATTAAACAGCCCCAAGTCCACACCATAATTCCATTGGTATGTCTTTTCCCAACCAATAGACGGGTTTCCATAAGGAGAGACAAGTTGGCTCATAGAACTCAACACACCGTCGATGGAAACAGCCGAATAAGTCGCTGCTCCGGTCTGTGAAGAATAGGCTCCCATACCTCCGGAGTTACCGGTAACACCATAACTCAATCTGAGTTTTAAGTTACTCAGCCATTTTTCCGTACTCTGCATAAAAGGCTCTTGTGAGATACGCCATGCCAGTGCACCAGCAGGGAATGACTCCCACTTATGTCCATCAGCCAGATGGGATGCACCATCCCAGCGTGTGGTGAATGAAGCAATGTATTTATCCTTGTATACGTAATTGAAGCGCAAAGCATAAGACATCTTCTGATTCTGGGAGTAATAGGATTGTACACCATGTTTCGTAATCCCCGAAGCCATATTATGAAACAAATACGAATCAAGTGGTTGTCCGGAAGCTCGCATATTGTTGTAATCACTCTGTCCATGGCTCCATGAAGTCACACCGGTCAACGTCACTTTATGATCTTTGAGGAAGTCAAAGTTATAGGTCAGGATATTATCCCATAAGTAGCTATACCCATAATTGTTATTGATGTATGCATAAGGTGACGAATACCCGTTTTCAACTCCTTGCAAAGAATGTTCTCCAATATACTGTCCGTTACGTGAACTACTCAGCGTGGTACTGATCTGCGAACGGAATGAAAGTCCTTTTAATGGAATAATTTCCAGATACCCATTGACATTGGCATAAATCGTGCGGGTTTCATTGGCATACTGATTCTCTATTTCATCTCCGAATGGCGAGGTTTCTCCTTCGATAAATTCAACATTGATGTTGCCGTTATCATCATAGGGCTTACCCAGAGGAAATGCAGTCAACGATTTAGTGAAGATATTCTTGCCTCGCGAATTCTTGATTGTATAAGTAAGCGCTGAACTGGTACCTATCTTCAGCCATTTGCGAATGTCATAGTCCACATTAAACCTCATTCCGTAACGCGTCTGATTTTCATTAGAAAGCAAACCTTCCGTATTGTTATAGCTAAAAGAAGAATAGACCTTGATCTTATCACTTCCGCCCCGTATGGATAAGTTCACATCTTTCTGAGAAGCATTTCCTTGTGTAGCCTCATCAATCCAGTCTATCCATTGGTTATTCTCATAAGCCTGTTGTATGGCTTCAGAGTTATACATCTGAAAGAAATTTTCCGGATAATCACCATTCTTAGTACGGTAATATTCCCTCTGATACTGATACCACTCATCACCTATCATACCATGCACAAAGTTAGCTCCGCCCGAGATACTGTACTTTGTATCCAGATTCACAGTCACCTTTCCGGCGGCACCGCGTTTTGTAGTGATAATAATAACACCGTTGGCACCTGCCGAACCATAAATGGCAGTTGACGATGCATCTTTCAATACATCAATTTGTTCAATGTCACTCGGGTTCAGCTGATTGTAACTGGCTCCCTGCACACCGTCAATGATAAACAGAGGTTCATTGCTACCGTTTATAGAACGGGAACCACGCAGCAAAATGTCCACATCCTCGCCTACTGCACCGGACCCCATCATAATATCGGCACCTGCAATCTTACCTTGAAGGGCCTCCATCACATTGCTTGTCGGAGTACCTTTGATATCCTCCTTATTTATAGATACGACAGAACCGCTAAGGTCAGCTTTCTTCACTGTACCGTAACCGACCACAACCACCTCATCCAGTGTTTTCGTATCTTCTTGCAGAATAATGTTCAAAGAAGTTTTGCCTTTCAGATTTATCACCTGCGTCATATATCCTATGTATGAAACTTCAATAGGATACTTTCCTGAGACTTTCAAAGTAAATTTACCGTCTACATCGGTAATCGTTCCATTGCTTGTCCCTTTCTCAACTACGGAAGCACCAATAGCGGGTTCTCCCAGATTGTCCTTTACAGTTCCCGTAATGTTCTGTGCAACAGCATTGACACTCAGGAAAACGAATAGCATACTAAGCAATATTCGCATGTTTTTCAGATTAATAGATGTTTTCATCAATTCCAAATAAATTAATTAATAAAGGTTATTTGTCGCAAAACTACCTAACGAATGTTTTTTAACTTTGTATGAGCGTACAAGAATTGTGTTTGTCCGTCTATTACATAACGGCATATCAGTTTTTCCGATTAAAAAATCAATAAATACAAAATGAAATTATACCTGTCAATACTCATACTCACTTTTTGGTTCTGTCCGCCGGTTTTCGGGCAGCCACAACATGTTATTACCCGCTACAGCATTGAAGACGGACTACCGCAACAAACCATAACCGGCATCACGAAAGATAGAAACGGATATATGTGGTTCACCACCTGGAATGGAATCTGTCGTTTCGACGGACATTCATTTGTAACTTACAGAGTACTGCCCGGAGATTCGAATGATTTAGCTACCAACCGGATTGATGATATAAAGATAGACGCTCATAATCAGCTGTGGCTATTAGATGATGAGAACTCGCTTTACCGTTTTTCTCCGGAGAACAGCAAGTTCGATCATTTTGCTTCGCAAACGGCTCCTGTCCAAAATATATTTACCCTTTCCGATGGAGATACCTGGGTATTCCAGACTGACGGACGCCTGTTAAGAATCAGACCCAATGAAGAAACGATGGATTGTCTGCAAATTCTTAATAGTTCATCCCAAGTCCGTAGTATCATAAGTCTTGTTCAAAATCAGGATATCATTTGGATTATCGCTGACAGGGGGATTTACAAATTCTCGAAAGAAGACGGCAAACTCACACCTATTTTATCTTCCCCCAACCGCTTTTATAGTTTCAGAAAGTGGGAAGGTATGTTTATTCTGGGATCAGACAACGGGCAACTCTACATCTACGACCCTAAAAAAGATACGCATTCCATACTGAAGTTCAATACCACCAGCCCCCTAATAAGAATCAAAGCTTATGATTCCAAGCATTTCCTTGTCATAGCAGAAAATGACGGCTTCTTTCTGACGGAAGGGTATCAGGGAGAGGGTACCCACTATACCACCTCGAATCAACTGTTAAGCAACCAGATTAATGCATTATACGAAGATAATAATCAGAAACATATATGGGTGGCCTACAAAAACACAGCAATGATTACCCGCATCAAACCATTCAGCACGTACTATAAGCATTATCAGCTAAAAACACAAGAATATAACAACTCGCAACGTTCCCTGTCACAAGACCGCAACGGAAGACTATGGGTATTCTCCAAGAATGAAGCCCTGAACTATTATGATGAAAAGGCGGATGAGTTCCTTTTATTCTCGATCAGCAGAAACAGCCAGGAATCAAGGCAACCCAGAATAAAGAAGATCTACTTCGACAACCAAAACAACCTGTGGATTGCCAGACAGCCGAAAGGACTTATAAAGGTATCTTTCAAGAATGATCTTTTCACTCTCTCGGTGCCTGACGTCAAAGGATATCCGTCCACGAACGAATTGAGAAGTATAATGGAAGATGCTGACCACAACATTTGGGTCGGAGGCAAGAATGGGGATATTCAAGTATATGACAAGGATAAAAACTTCCTTGGCTTCTTAAATTCCACCGGAAAGTTGTCTCATCAGGCAGAGTATCTTGGTGCCATATATGCTTTGCTGCAAGATAAAGAAGGAAATATATGGATGGGAACACGCAATGAAGGAATTATAAAATTAGTACCTCAAGGCAAACTGAACTTTCAACTCAAATACTATAAAGCAAATCCGGCTGACATATTCAGTCTGAACTGTAACTTCATCTTTTCCCTGAAAGAGGATAAGCAGGGCAGAATCTGGGTAGGTACATTGGGTGGCGGACTTAACCAGATAACTAAAGATGCAAACGGAAATGAGCGCTTTATCCATTCGGGCAATAAACTATCAGACTATCCGTCCCGTTTTTCAAGAATCAAGAATATCTGCATAGATCATCTGGATAACATCTGGCTGGCAACCACATCAGGTATATTGCTTTGCAGATGGAGCAAAGACAAGTTGACCTATACCCCCATCGTGCGCAACGGTAATGCAAAGAATAGCCTCAGCTGCGACAATGTTTATGATATTTTCGAAAGTAGCAAACATGAAATCTATGTAGCAACCTTCGGTGGAGGCCTCGACAAGCTTACGGGCTTTGACGAGCAAGGCAACGGGATATTCAAAAACTATTCATCTCCACAGATGATCTCCAACGTTCCTCTGACGCTGGCGGAAGATAATGAAGGTAATCTGTGGATTCCATCGGAAAACGGACTGTACCGTCTGTTTCTGGAGAATGATTCAACTGAAATATATGATAACAGATTTCTACCCGAAGGGCTCCTACTGACGGACAGCAGGGCTTGTCGCCTCTCAAACAATGAAATGCTGTTTGGAACAGACAGAGGATTATTATCAATAATCCCCCAGCAAATGAAGAGGAACAGCTATACCTCCAACCTCATCATTACAGATATCCACATAAACGGAGAAAAAAAGGAACCCTCCTACCGGTCTTCCGGCATAACCCTCAGCCACAAGGAGAACTCATTCAGCATCAATTATGAGACACTGGACATGAAATTCCCCAATAAGATAGAGTACGCCTACCGTCTGAAAGGATTTGACAACTGGAACTATGTAAAAAACAACCGTATGGCAGTCTATACAAACATTCCTAAAGGGAACTATTGTTTCCAGGTTAAATCAACCAACAGTGACGGAGTATGGAGTAATAAGATAAAGGAGATTTCCATCACCATATTGCCTTCATTCTGGGAATCCATTTACGGTACCATATTGTATTTCATTATATTTATCCTCATTGTTGCCATTTCAACCTATATTCTGTTTGTTATCTATAAACTCAGGAACCGGGTTGCAATAGAGAAGCATATCTTAGATATAAAAACCAAGTTCTTCACAGATATGATTCATGAACTACGTACCCCTTTCACACTGATCGTAGCCCCCATAGACCACATGCTCTCACAAAAGGACTTGAGTCCTGTCATTCAGCAAGACCTGGCTCTGGTAAAACGAAACACCAAACATACACTGAAAATCATCAATCAGGTACTCGATTTGCAGAAGATACAGAATGAATCCAAACTTACAGTACAAAGAATAGAAATAGCCCCATTCATCGAACATATTATAAATAATTTCCAGTCAATTGCCATCCAACGGGAAAGTGAAATCACCTTTGAATCTAAAGAATCGCCTCTATTTTTATGGGCAGATCCGGATAAATTGGAAAGCATTCTCTTCAACCTGATCACGAATGCTTTTAAATATTCACCCAAAGGAACAGTCATACATCTGTCTGTTCAAGAAACTGATACCAATATCATTCTGCAAATATCCGACCAGGGATATGGCATCAGTCAGGAAAAACAAAAAAGTATCTTTAACCGGTTCGAGAATTACGTGAGTTCCGACATCTTCAAGAAACAAAGTACAGGCATAGGGTTGTCTTTAGTCAAGGAACTGGTAGAGTTACACAAAGGCAAAATCACTTTACAGAGCAAAATAAACGAGGGTTCCACTTTCACCATCTACTTCCGTAAAGGAAAAGAGCATTTTGCACCTGAAACGGAGTTCATTCTATCAGATTATGATGAACGGCCTCAGCTGTCCCAGAATGATACTCTCTTTCTGAGAGACGATTACGAAGCAGAAGAAGAGGCTTGTAAGGACTGCGGCAAGAGTTCCATTTTAGTGGTGGATGATAATCAGGAGCTTCTTTTCTTCTTACATACAATTCTTTCCGAAGAGTTTCGTGTGATCACGGCTTCCAATGGAAAAGAGGGATTGGAAAAGGCAATCAAGTACCTGCCGAATATGATTGTCAGCGATGTTGTAATGCCGGAAATGACAGGGATCGAAATGGTCAAGAAGCTACAAGCCAATACTTATACCTGCCACATACCGATTGTTTTACTGAGTAGTAAGGCAGATGTGGAAAATCAAAATGAAGGTTTGGAATTGGGCGTGGATGATTACATAACCAAGCCCTTCAGTGCGAGTTATCTGATAGCCAAGATATGGAATATCATCAGACAAAGAAAGCGGATTCAGGCACTGTATTATTCAGAACTCATACAAAATAAAGAAGAAAGCAATATCGATTCCGAAGAGCAAGAAGAGCTTCGCTCACTTCCGCAAGCCGATAAAGACTTGCTGAACGGGATTGTCTGTTTCATCAACAAACATCTGGATCATCCGGACTTGAGCGTAGACACGCTTGTTGAAGAAGCAGGAATCAGCCGCTCCGCCCTATTCAAAAAGATAAAGACGCTCATAGGCATCTCACCGATGGAGCTCATCAAAAACATACGTTTGAAGAAAGCGGCAGAGCTGATAGAAGAGGGATCGGATAACTTTACCCAAGTGGCTTATAAGGTCGGCTTCAAAGATTCACAGCATTTCAGCAAATGCTTCAAGCAGATTTATGGGGTGACACCTACGGAATACAGGAAAAAACATTTGGGTTAGCCTACATAATTCATACGCAGGAGTTAAAGGAGTTATCACTTCGTTTAGAAGTTAAAAGAATTAATTCATAACTGTACAGTAATGAATAAAATGCTGAACAATACTATCTCAATTCTCCTCCTCCCGGGAGGAGGGGAATTGAGATACTCTATTTACTCAATATTGAGATACTCATTTAATTCATAACCCGTCAAAAATACACAAAACATAACCAA
>OHLA01000500.1_pt1 | contig 16050 bp, 10 predicted proteins | sample 1568961 | NCBI WGS metagenome assembly OHLA01 (sample SAMEA3879530, study PRJEB24766) | human gut metagenome | biome: human-associated habitat; feature: feces | place: USA | collected 1985/1987
CATCTTCATATGCCATCTTATTTTTTAGAGACATTTACTGAATATCCCTAAAAAACTAAAGAAAGGGTCGTATCATTACTCAAGACAGAGCTTGATACGACCCTTTTAAGTTTATAATTACTATCTGTAACTTTTCGGAACTGTCATTTTAGTTTTAACACACCTCCTCCCTCTTTTCAGGAACTATCCTTTTACTTTATCCACAGTAGGAGCAACTTGAGTTCCATAGCAGTCCGAACACATAATATCAGTATCCTAATTCATAAGGCTGTTCTACAGCCGGAACCCCATCGGACATCCATCCAGGCATTGCTTCTTTTTTCAGATAATGATTAAAGAACTGGAACATACGTTTTTGAAAATCTATTTTGTTGGCAATCTTTGTCGGCCAATGCGGTTCGCCTGTATAGTTCAGCATCCAACAAGGCTTTCCAAGACGTTTCATTGCCACAAAATATTCTATTCCCTGATACCAGGGCACATGTCCGTCAGCGTCATTATGCATGATTAAAACAGGTGTTTGTACCTTGTCCATCGTGAACAGAGCAGAGTTTTCCAAGTAACGCAACGGAGTACTCCAAGGCGTACCGCCCAGACGGCTCTGAGTATGTTCATACTGGAACGAGCGTGCCAGCCCCGATCCCCAACGGATACCTCCGTAGGCACTGAACATATTGACCACCGGAGCACCTGACTCAATAGCCGCAAACAAATCAGTACGTGTAGCCAGATAAGCCACTTGATAACCGCCCCAACTATGTCCCTGCGCCCCTATGGCTTTCTCGTCAATATAACCTTTGCCTATCAACATGGCAACCCCCGGCATCAGACAGTTATAGCAACTCTCACCCGGATAACCGTCTACATAACGTATGTCCGGATTGAACACAATATACCCGTTACTGTTATAAAGATGATAATCAATGGTAGACCGATGGGGTTCCGGCATCCGGTAATTAAACAGAGTTTCCGAATTTCGCTCATAGAAACTCACAATCATCGGGTATTTCTTGGCCGGATCAAAATCGGCAGGCTTGTACACCACCCCTTCCAACTTACGGCCATCTAAAGATATCCACGAAACCAGTTCGGCAGTTCCCCACAAATAGTCTTTCTGTTGGTCAATGCCATGAGTCAGCCGAATAGATTTCTTGAAATCGAGTGTAGCATAATGAAGGTCAGGATATTGCTCAAAACTTTCCATCGTATAGATTACATGGTCTGTATTTTTCGCCTTAGAAATACTGCGTAACATATAGTTACCCGCCATCAATTCTTTGGGAGAAGCAGCGGTGGAAAGACGAGCCTTGTAATACCCGTTCCCTTTGGTCACTTCGTTAAAGCCTTTCAACAACTGTGGCTTGTTCAGGTCAATCACACGCTCCTCCTTATCCAGTTTTACCAAACGATATGAAATCCGGTTCTTACGTCCATTCATCGTCAGATTGACAGGTTCCTTCATGGCATCCGGATCGAATTTCCAAATATCATAACGGTCATAAATTAAAAGGGACTCATCCCGTTCCGTCCATCCGGCAGTTCCATGTGCGTTCGGATAGTCAGGTACATCATTCTCTTCATCCCATGCGAGGAAAGAAGCGGGGGTAGTCAACTGATTTTTTTTCCCGTCTGCCATAGAAAGAGTATACCAACAACTGTCTGTTTCAGCATACCAATACGCATACTTGCCTTGTGGTGAAAGACGGTATCTGCCATAATCCGCCGATGCCAGTAATTTACGGCTGCCATCTTCCAAAGACACTGTGTAATAATCACTGCGTGTCCGCCCTTCCCACATGGAGGACAATGAATAAGGACGCGAAGTGGAAAGCAATGCCAACGGGGCATCTCCTTCATCTCCCAGCAAAATCTGAGACAGCTCCTCATCTGCCAGCTGACAAATACGACCACCATTTATATGATAAACCGCTTGATAGCTTCTTTTCAGCTCTTTCTCCTTATTATAATCCTGTACAGTATATTGCACCGGCTCGTCCCAACTCCACACCTGCACATTGGGACGGTTCTCCGCCAATTGCAACGTATCCTTTTGTCTAGGCTCAGGCGATGTGCCAAAAAACAACCGGGAAGCACTCTTCGAAAATTGTAATTTCCCATGCTCGCTGATTACCCATCCTTTCGGAAAAGCCCGATTGCCACGTGCCGCAACTTCTGTTGCCGGTGCTCCCTGCTGTGACAGCCACAAGCTCATGGCTTTATAACAAGAATCTTTCTGTGCACAATATAAGAAAGCCAAGTTTGCTCCATCTTCATCAAAAGTTACCTGTTTAAACACCCCGTCACCTTCTTTTATCAGCGTCTTCACACCTGTTTCCGTATTCAGAAGATACAATCCCGGCTTTTCCTCTGCTTTATCACCTGCGGTAATATAATAAAGCATTCCGCTTTTCTCCGCAAAGTTGAAAGCTTTCACAGCAGGAGCCTCATACCGAGTACTGAGGTTTGCATTCAACGGTTGAACATACAAAGTCGAGTCTTTCCTTCCCTTCTGAAAAGCAACCCAGTCCACCTTCTCTGCCAGTTTGAATGTTTTCAGTGAATCAATCACTTCCCTGCCGCCCGAAAGCGAATAAATGACCAATGCATCCATCGGCATCTTTTCTTTCTTCGTTTTCTTTATTTTCAGAGAATCCACTATCATCTTGCCGGGTTTCTGCGACACAACCAAATAGTCGGAAGAAGCCGAGAAAAGAAAACGGTCCGCCCGCGGAAAAGTGGCAAGTTCCTTCCCTTGTGCATCATACAAATTCACCACAGCATCTCCTTCCCAAGGTTCCATCTTGCATGCCACCCACTTTCCATTATCAGAAATAGCTTGCCCGCTGATACGCTGCCAGGCAACTAAATTGTCTACTGTGAGACTTTTCGAGGCTGTCTGCGCCATCACAGGCGACAGATTCCCTATGCATAGGACAAGAGCCAGATACTTTACATGTTTCATATCCATTTTATCGTTACTGATTAGTTCGATTTTTATAAAAGCTTATCTTTCTCATATTCCGTTTTATCTTCGGCCGCAACCAGATTTAATTCCCTGCCGCTCTCTCCATACGAAACCGCATGACGTACTGCAAAATTTTCCAAGAACAAATGGTTCAGCGTAAACAATGCCCCATTCAAGTGCTCATTTCTGACAGAAGGTTTTGTATTCCTACTACGAATCCGAGACATGCATTTACGATGCTGTCCGGGAGTCAAGACACCCGCCATCCATCCACTTTTTAAATAATGCAAATATATAAAAAACGGATAAAAGTCTGATTCTAAACAATAATTTTGTACTTTTACTGTCGCATATAATCCATATACATTCAACACCAAACAATAAAAGCCATGACAGCAAGAAACAAAGTTCTAACCATCATGGGTATCATTATACTTATCGGGATTATCTCAATAGGATTCTTTGTATTTCCAATCGGAATTTCCATGTGCGCCATTACAGGCTTATGCTATGGCTGCAAATATAAAGACAAGTTGTTTATCAGATGGTCATCTGTAGGATTGGTAACAGGTATCGGACTTTCCATTTACACCTGGTGTTTAATCTCGTCAATGTAAAACAGCATAAGTTCAGTAAAAAAAAGAGGGGTTACGACAACCCCTCTATTTCACCATTCACGATATCAATATGCAATGCTTGCGGTTCCTTCGGCAATCCCGGCATACGCATTATTTCTCCGGCAATGACTACCAGCATCTCAGCTCCGGCATTCATCACAATATCTTGTACATGGAATTCAAAATTGTCTACCGCACCGTAAATTTTGGGGTCGGTAGAGAATGAATACTGCGTCTTGGCAATGCAGATAGGGAAATTTCCATATCCCAATTCTACAATATGCTTCAGTTTCTTACGGGCAGCGGCACTATACGTAATAATGCTGGCACCGTATAAATTACAAGCCACCTTCGATATTTTAGTTTCTACACTATCCTCATCATCATAGGCATATTGCAAAGGCTCGGAAGGTTGTTCCTCAATGGTTTTCACAACCAGTTCCGCCAATTCTACTGCCCCTTCGCCACCATCAGTAAAGGCGTTGTTCACTGCAAAGCCCACACCTTTCTTCTCGCAATGGGTACGGATATAATCCACTTCTTCCTCCGAATCATCCCCATAACGGTTAAACGCAACGACAACTGTCTGACCGAAATATCTCAAATTACGCAAATGCTTATCCATATTGGCCACACCCTGCTTCAAAGCTTCCAGATTGGGTTCCTTTATCTTATCCTGTGATACGCCGCCATGCATTTTCAATGCACGGGCAGTAACCACCAAGACGGTCAGTTTAGGTGTGATACCTGCTTTACGGCACTTGATATCATAGAACTTCTCCGCTCCCAGGTCAGCCCCGAATCCGGCTTCGGTAATAGTATAATCACTAAAAGTCATTGCCATCTTGGTTGCCAGAATAGAGTTGCAACCGTGAGCGATATTGGCAAACGGCCCCCCATGAACAAAGGCAGCAGTATGTTCCGTAGTTTGTACCAGATTAGGAGAAAGAGCATCTTTCAAAAGAACTGTAATGGCTCCGGCAACTCCTAAATCTTTTACAGTAAAAGGCTTGTTGTCATACGTAAAACCTAATAAAATATTTTCAATGCGACGACGCAGGTCCTTTTCATCCTTGGCCAGACACAGAATAGCCATAATTTCAGATGCAGGAGTAATATCAAAACCTGACTCCTGGGTAATTCCGTTGGTCTTCGGTCCTAGTCCTGTAACAATATAACGGAGGGAACGGTCATTCACATCCAACACACGACGCCACAGCACTTCCTTCAATCCGAAACCATTATCACGATTCTGATAAAGGTAATTGTCCAACAAGGCCGAAATCATATTGTGAGCGGAAGTGATGGCATGAAAATCACCTGTAAAATGAAGATTAATCTTATCCATCGGCAAAACTTGGGCATATCCTCCTCCGGCAGCTCCCCCTTTCATTCCGAAACAAGGACCTAGCGACGGCTCGCGCAAGGCAACAATTGTTTTCTTTCCTATTTTATTCAGTCCCAAAGCCAATCCGATGGAAACAGTGGTCTTACCAATACCGGCTTTGGTAGGAGTGATGGCAGTAACTAGAATAAGGTTACTCTGCTGCACCTTTTCTTCGTTTATCTGACTTTCATCCACTTTGGCAATATAGCGCCCGTAATTACTGATGTGCTCTACAGGAATACCGGTTTCCCTAGCCACTTGTTTAATCTTGACCAGCTCAATGCTGCGTGCTATTTCAATGTCCGTTTTCATCTTTTTACTAAATTTAGGCGGCAAAGGTAATATATTTCCTTAACTTTGTTTTGGTTTCAAACAACAAAATAATATAAGGAGTAAGCAAATGAACAATTTTGTATTTTACAGCCCTACCGAGTTTGTATTTGGCAAGGATACAGATATCCAAACCGGTACTCTTGCTAAAAAGTATAACGCCCGGAAGGCAATGATTGTTTACGGTGGAGGCTCTATTATTCGCAGCGGATTACTGCAACGCATAGAAGATTCTCTGCAACAGGCAGGAGTGGATTATGTAAAATTAGGAGGCGTACAACCTAATCCTACTGACCCGAAAGTTTACGAAGGCATTGAACTGGCGCGCAAAGAAGGCGTGGACTTTATGCTTCCCGTAGGGGGAGGCTCTGTCATTGACACTGCAAAAGCCATTGCGGCAGGAGTGCCCTACGAAGGTGATTTTTGGGATTTCTATATAGGAAAAGCCAAAGTGAAGAAGGCCTTAAAAGTGGGTGTGGTACTTACTATTCCCGCTGCCGGCAGCGAAGGTTCGGGCAATACGGTGATTACCAAACTGGAAGGTCTGCAAAAACTAAGTTTGCGTGTACCGGAATTACTACGGCCTGTTTTTGCTGTGATGAATCCGGAACTGACCTATACTCTCCCCCCCTACCAGACAGCTTGTGGCATTGCCGATATGATGGTACACATTATGGAACGTTATTTTACCAACACTCCCGATGTAGAAATCAGTGACCGGCTGTGTGAAGGGACTTTGATGGCTATCATCAAAGAAGCATATAAAGTGAAGCAGAACCCGAACGATTACGAAGCACGCGCCAATATCATGTGGTGTGGGACAATTGCCCATAACGGTACTTGCGGAGTAGGTTGTGAGGAAGACTGGGCATCACATTTTCTGGAACATGAAATCAGTGCTGCATATAATGTGACACATGGAGCAGGACTAGCAGTAATCGTACCTGCATGGATGACATTCATGGCAGAACACAACCCGAAAAAGATTGCCCGGTTTGCAAACCGCGTTTTCGGAGTTCCCGAGAATGAGGATTTGGAAGAAATGGCACTTGCCGGCATATCACGATTGAAGCATTTTTTCAGATACATGGGCCTGCCGGTCAATTTCAAAGAATTGGGTATAGAACATCCTGATATTGAACTGCTAGTGAAAAAACTGCATGAAAACAAGGGAGAATGGGTAGGCAATTATGTGAAGCTGAACAAAGAATATAGTAAAGAGATATTCGAACTAGCCTGCAAATAACCCACACAACTAAACAGTTCTAAAACATAGGCACCCGGTTTATCAGTCTTTACCGTAAAGTTCCTAAAGTATTCTATTTTCCAGACGCGCCGGCACGAACTACGTTATTCGTGCCAGCCGCATCTGAGAAATATAGCACCATTAAGCGACAGACACTTCATGCAACAACTTCCCTCTTGCCCATTTATACTCCAACATTTTCCACCTTTTACTTCACTATTTATATGCTTTTTAGCATAAAACGCTAGGTTTTTCCAACCATTTAAAGTAACTTCGCCGGACTTTTTTGGAGAAAAAACAATGTATATATTCCGATCAATTCACGAAATAATAAATACGATTTTTGTAGCTAAAGGGCTATTGGTAGAGATGTTTGAGAAGAGAAAAGTACTTAGTTTTCGATACTCGGACGCACTAGCCCTATTGAAAGAGGATGAAAACCGTTTAAAGATACTCATCGAAAAGGAAATCATACACCAAAACGGAAATTTTGTGGAACTGGATGCCCGATTCCTTGATTTCTTCGAACTGCTGCTGGAAGCGAACGAGGAAATCAACACGGCTACCGTAGAGGAAAACATAGAGTACCTGCACGAACTGATGGACTACTACCTGAAAGAAAAGATCCAGTCGCGCAAGGAAAGTTATGTACGCAATATCAAGATTACCTTTCAGAAACTGGCACGTGTAACGATACGGAACATTATCAACCTTCAACACAATATTGATAATGCTTTCAAACACGAGCCCACATACCAGATAAAAATAGCCAAACTGCAAAATCTGGACAAGAAACGAATCAACATCCAGCGGTTGATAGACTCTACCGAACATCTGATTCTGCATGAAGAACGGGATTTCTTCCGCCAGGCCACTGACGAAGAGCTGACCCGCATCCTGCTCGAACTGCGGCAGGAACTGCAACTATCAGCTCACAGTCTGATTCGTGCCCAGCAGGATATCATCAATTACCTGAACCAAATAAAGAATCAGGTGATACTGGTAGAAAAAATACGAAAAGTAAAATATCTGCAAGATCAGTTCGAGTTACGTGCCCGGAGTAATCTGTCTGAAATAATGGAACGGGAACGCTCCCTCCTGTTGGAAGGCAATACACAAGCATCGTTCAAACTGTCCCCCAGCTATCTGGCCAGTGACGAAGTGCGTCCCATCATTCTGAAAGTTATCAGCAATCAGAAGTATCGTGAAATTGTACGGAAAAATGAAGCCGGAGCTTTCAGTGAAGAAGACTTGGAAGCACAGGCCATGTACGAAGAAGTGATTAATCTGGACGAAGTGGTAACCGCCTTTGTGCAGTCGGGGGCAGAAGCCCGCTGGAAAGGAGAGCCGGTCAGCGACCTTTTTTCCTTTCTGTTGCAATATCATTTCCATCGCGAAGTGGATGAAAAGGAACGTACCACGTTCTTCTGTCAGATTGTTTCACTTTACGAGAGCCAACTGGAAATCCGGAACGAGTTCGGACTCCACAATCAATATGAATATGCTAAAATATACCCACTCTGAGAATTATGGATTTAAATATACAAATACCCGATAATACCGCATCCATCTTTGAATACCTGCAAAAAGGACTGTTCATCAGTTCCAACAGCACCAGCGAAGAAGTACGCGATATGTATAATGAAATAGATGAGAACTACGAATCTCTCTATCAGTATTTCTCACAAATAAACTATACACTGGAACGGGGAAACGAATATTTCTTCTTCTCCCGTATAGAACCTAAAGCCACACTGGAGCAAAAAATCATGCGTGCCTATTACTGGATAGATGTGCTCAATTTTTTCAAAACCTACGATGAAACATTCGGTCCCGGATTCCGCTTCCAGCCCGAACAGATATTGGTGGAAACCAACATCAACATGCTGCTCCAAAACAAACTGGACGGTATGCGGAAACACTTCTCGGACAAGGACATCCGCAAGGAAGTGCTGGAAAACATGATACGCCAGCTCACCAAAGACTCGTTTCTGGAACAAGAAAACGAGAAAACGAATACGTATAAGGTGATGAGTGCCTGGCATTATCTGGAAAGACTGATTGAAAGTATCAACATTTACGACGAAACCGAAGATGAGAAACCTGAGTAGAATTATCTTTATCAATAGTGCGAATATCCCTTATTCGGACGATATCTATCTGGACGGAAACGTTCACTTCATCGGTACGCAGGGAGTGGGAAAAAGTACCCTTCTGCGTGCTATCCTTTTCTTTTACAATGCCGACACGCAACGACTGGGCATTTCGGTGGAAAAGCAGAATTACACGGATTACTATTTTCCCTACTCCAATTCGTATATCGTTTACGAAGTGGCAACAGAGAACGATACATTCTGTATTCTGAGTTTCAAGTCGATGAACCGTGTGTGCTACCGCTTCATCCACTCTCCTTACCGCAAAGAATTCTTTATAGACGAGAATCGGGTGGCCTATAGCGAGAGCGACCGCGTGCGTGCCGTGCTGGACCAATATGGCATAGAATATTCACGTATCATCTATACCTACGACGAGTATCGGAACATTCTGTATGGAAACAGTACAAGTCCTGAGTTCAGCCGGTACTCGCTGATGGAGAGCAAGCAATACCAGAATATTCCGCGCACTATACAGAACGTGTTGCTGAATTCGAAACTGGATGCTGAATTTATCAAGAAAACAATCATTTCTTCTCTGAATGAAGATGAAACGGCCATCGACCTGAACAGTTACAAGGAGCATCTGAAAAACTTTGAAACCCGTCTGAAGGATATCGAAGAATTTCAGAAACGGGAAACCCGGAAACAGGCTCGGGAAATCACACTGTTATCCCAACAAACGTCCAAACTGCAAGGCGGACTGGTGCAGAATTGCCGCGAACTGGTTGCCGCTTTCCGCAAAGCCGAAAGTATCCTTCCCCAATGGAAAGAGAAACAAGACCGCACGGATGCCGACAAAGGAAAACTGATACGCCGGAAACAGGAGCTTCAGGATGAATCGCGCAAACGCAGCGACAAGTTACAGGAAGCGCTGGCAGTGCTGAACAACGAACTGCAAAAGGCATTAGGCAAAGAAAAGGACTATCAGAACAAGAACATAGAAGAGATTATAGAACGCTCTTCCAAAAAAGAGGAATGGAAGAACCGGCAGGTGGGATTGCTGGAAGAACAACGCATCCTTACCTCACAATATATGGAAATATCCACCAAGTATAAATCGCTGATTCAGGCCTTGGACGAGCAATGGAACAAGATTCATGAAGCGAAAATCAAACAACTGGATACATTAAACAATGCATACAACGAGCGTCTGGAAGAGGCCCGCAAAGAATACCAGCGGTTCACAGATTCCCTTTACCAGGAGTTCGAAAGCCTGTCACAGCAACTCCATCCGCTGAAAGCCGAGAAACTGGGCGAACTGAACGCTATAGATTACCAGATAAAATTATGCAGAAAGGAGGTTTTCTTTGAGGAAGAGCAACAAGAATTGAAAACACGTATCCAAAACTATGCCAACTTCCACACGGAACGGAAAAACCGTATCGCCCAAGCGCAGCTCATCATCAAGGAACTGACCATGACTTGGGAAGAGGAACAGCAGAAACAGTTGAAAGAAAAAGACCTGACTTTGCAAAAACTGCAACAGGAGATGCTGCAACTCCGTCCCCGCATAGACGAATTACAAGCTTTTCTGAACAACAGCAAAGACACCTTGCAAGGCTGGCTGAAAGAAAACAAAAAGGGATGGGAAGAGAATATCGGCAAACTGTGTGATGAGAGCATTTTATGGCAACGGGGGCTTTTTCCGCAAATTACCATTGAGGGGGGAAACTCATTCTATGGCATTTCCATTAATTTAGACAGCATCCACCGCCCCATCAAATCCATAGACGATTATATCGTCGAGAAAGAAAACGGTGAAAAACGTCTGGAAGAAATCACTGCTGCCATGCAACGCCAGCAAACTGAAAGGGAGGAGTTGCAGGAACAGTTGAAACGCAAATACCAACCGCAGATAAAGGAACAAAAAGCCATTATCAGCCAAATAGAGTATGAACTGGAACAATTGGAACGCCAATACCAGCAGGATATGCTCGACTTGGAAGAGTGGAAGAAGAAAGCCAATGAGGAACGGAATGCCAAAATAAACCGATTGGAAAACGAACAGCGCAAACGGGTTGCCGAACTGGACGGTATAAACAGCAAGCTAAAAAACCTGAACAAAGAAAAGACAGAGAAACTGGATAGCCTGAAACAGGAATGGAACAAGCAACAACAGGCTCTTGCCGCCGAAAAAAAGACACAAGCGGAAGTTATCGGGAAGGAAGAAAAAGAAGAACAACGCAGAATTTCCTCCATCAAAACCGAATATGAAGCGGATATGCAGAAAGAGCTTCACTCGCAGGGAGCAGATACCGAACGTCTGCAAGACATTGCCAACCAACTGGTCCAGCTGGAAAAAGAGCTTTCTTTCATTAAGGAGAATGCGACACTGGTCATCGAATACCAAAAAGACAAACGGGATTTGATAGACCGTATTCCCGGATGGCAACGGGAGCACGATGAACAAAAACGTCTGCTCCAATTGGAACGGGAAACGCTGAGAGTGGAAACATCCTCCCTACAAGAAAAAATAGACCTTCTGAACAAAGAATGGGAAGAAGCGGAAGAAAATGTAAGGGAACTGCAAAAGAACCTGGAGGCTTACAGCAAGATTCCGGCATACGACTGGTATAAACCGCATCAAGATATATTCCGTTCCGAAAACACGCAAACCATGCAGACCACCAAGACCTGTATGGAGCTGATTGACGAACTGACCCGCCAGGCCAACCAATTCACGCAGGTGCAAAGCAAGCTCCGTAAAGAAGTGAACCTTTTCACCGGACATTTTGATGAGGACAACACCTTCAAGTTCCGCGTAAAATTCAACGAGGATTGGGAATATGTACGCTTTGCCGACGAACTGCACGACTTTGTGGAAGAACACCGCATAGACGAGTACATCCGCCGCATCAACAACGAGCATTGGGATACCTTCAAACGTATCAGTATGGACACCTCCATGCTGACTTCATCGGAAGATGATATTCAAGATGTGATCCGTGAAATCAATAAAGGTTTCGCCACCTGCAATTTTGTGGGAGTCATCCAGCGCATTGAAATGAAAGTGGAAGAGAGCAGCAACCGCGTAGTGAATATTCTGCGTGAGATACAGAAATATTACCATGATTACGGCTATGACCTCTCACCGGAAACCAACCTGTTCTCCTCTGCCAAGGAGCAATTGGTGAAAGAAGAGGCTATCACTTTGCTGCGTACCTTTATCAAGGAAATACATGCTTACCGCTATGACAGTATCCGCCTGTATGATTCCTTCGAGTTGCGTTTCCGCATTGTGGAGAACGGCAATGACACCGGATTTATCGAGAAGATAGCCAATGTGGGGTCGGAAGGAACCGACATTCTGGTAAAAGCGATGATAAACATCATGTTGCTGAATGTGTTCAAGGAAGGAGCATCCCGCAAATTCAAAGATTTCAAGTTACACTGCATGATGGATGAAATAGGCAAACTACATCCCAACAACATCAGCGGTATCCTGAAATTCGCCAATGACCGGAACATCATTCTTATCAACGGTTCTCCCACCGAACTGAACCGCGATGCGTATAAGCACGTTTACCTGCTTACCAAAGGAACACAGAACAAGACCCGCATCGCACGGTTAATCTCAGATAAACAGCTATAAAAGCCAGTAATAACAATCTGTATATTTCTATATTATAATGCACAATCTCTCAAAAAAAGATTGTGCATTATTCTTTTTCCGTGAACATTCTTCTTCTTTGATAATTAAAGGTTATAGGCTATAAGAATTTTAATTCGGTGTATCCCAATCTAAAGTTGTTATTTTGTACGACACTTTTAAACACCATAAAAAAATAAATTATGATAAGCGAAAAAAGAAGCAGTATGCTCCATGGGGTACTCTTGATCACCCTGTTCTCATGTGCGGCCTTTTATATAGGCGAAATGAACTTTGTAAAAGAGTTATCATTCAGTCCCATGATTGTCGGTATTATTTTAGGTATGTTATATGCTAACAGCCTCCGGAATAATTTGCCTGAGACATGGGTCCCCGGTATCCAGTTTTGTTCTAAACGAATCTTGCGTATCGGAATCATTCTTTACGGTTTCAGATTAACTTTTCAAGATGTGCTTGCAGTGGGCTTGCCCGCTATTTTTATTGACACAATTATAGTAACAACAACTATTCTAGGGGGTATCCTGATAGGACGAATGTTGAAAATGGACCGGGGCATCGCACTGCTCACTTCCATCGGCAGTGGTATTTGCGGTGCGGCAGCTATACTAGGCGCTGAATCGACCATTCAAACCAAACCCTATAAAACAGCCGTGGCTGTTTCCACTGTTGTTATTTTTGGAACTATATCCATGTTCATTTATCCTATATTATATCATAATGGCACATTCGTACTTTCTGCCAATGAAATGGGTATATTCACCGGAGCGACCTTGCATGAGGTAGCGCACACAGTAGGTGCCGGCAACGCAATGGGCAAAGAAATTTCCGATGTCGCCATTATCGTAAAAATGATTCGTGTAATGATGCTGGTTCCCGTTCTGCTCATTACCAGCTTCATGGTATCCCAACCGGCAATTAAAGCCGGAGAACAAAATGGAAGTATGAAAAAAGTCTCCATTCCTTGGTTTGCTATCGGTTTCCTGGCTGTCATCGGTTTCAATTCTTTCGATTTGCTGCCGCAAAGCCTGACTGCCTTTATCAACAATGTAGATACTTTCCTGCTGACAATGGCCATGACTGCCTTGGGTGCGGAAACCAGTATCGACAAATTCCGGAAGGCCGGAGCAAAGCCCTTTGTCCTTGCCTCGATTCTCTATATATGGCTGATAGCCGGCGGATACTTTCTGGTGAAATATATGGCGCCTATATTTATGTAAAAACAATCTGTAATAACCTATAAGCAGAAAATAATAAATCATTTCATTTCAGGTATATTTTACATGTACCTGCTACGGTTGGGACGGAGAGCTTGTGAAAGTTCCTCCACCTTTTTTCCACAAAGAAAAGAGCGGCTTCCATTCCTGCAATATTCATATCAGAGTAACCCAAACAACCGGACAAAGAACAAATTTACATCCACTTTTCTCCATACAAAGGGAATAACATTAAACATATTTGTGTAATTTCGCCCGGTAATAAAACTACAAACCAATACGCGCTATGATATTTAACCGGACTGAAAAGGAAGAAAAAGCCTATCTCATGGATATTATTGCTTTATTAGCTGCCAATATCGAACAGATGGATAAGGCCATTGAAGATAAATCCAAAGACGTAATGGAGCACAAACTCTACTTGTGGGAAAATCTGTCCGAACTGGACCGAGCCGAGAAAAGTGCGGTCCGGCAGATAGTCACCCAACAAGTAGCAGCCAGCGAGTCCTTGGCCGAGAAAAAGAAACGTTATCGCAAAATGATGGCCATCCCCTATTTCGGTCGCATCGACTTTCAAGAAAAAGGGCAACCCGAAGTCCTGCCATTATATATAGGTATACACTCATTTTTCAATCCTCCCACCAATGAAAATCTGATACACGACTGGCGTGCCCCCATCTCCAGCATGTTCTATGATTATGAATTAGGAGAAGCACATTTCGACGCCCCCTCGGGAGAAGTGAAAGGTAACATCCGTCTGAAACGCCAGTATCGCATCCGTGACGGAAAAATGGAATTCATGCTGGAAAGTTCACTGAATATTCAAGATGACATCCTTCAGAAGGAATTGAGTGGAAACTCCGATGACCGGATGAAGAATATAGTCGCCACCATCCAACGGGAACAGAATAAAATTATCCGTAATGATACATCGAACACCCTGATTATCCAGGGAGTAGCCGGTTCAGGAAAAACATCCATCGCCTTGCACCGCGTAGCCTATCTGCTATACCGGCACAAAGGGGAAATCACGTCCAATGATATCCTGATCATTTCCCCCAATAAAGTATTTGCCGATTACATCTCGAACGTACTTCCCGAATTGGGAGAAGAAAAAATTGAAGAATGCGGCTTTGAGGAATTAATGCTCAAAATACTGGACAACAAATATAAAATACAAACCTTCTTTGACCAGGTGGCCGAAATACTGGACAAAGAGGAAGAAGATTTTATAGAACGTATCCGATTCAAATCCACCACCGAGTTTATCCAGCAGATGGATAAATACATTCTATATTTGGAACAAAACGCATTTCGGCCAACCGACCTGAAAGCAGGGCGTATCCCTATCCCTGCCGAGTACCTGAAAGAACGTTTCGCGGCATGGCACCGCCTGCCCATGCGCAGCCGTTTCCAACCAATGGCAGAAGAAATTGCCCGCGAACTGACTTTCACCTATCACCAAGAACCGATGGGAAAAATACAGATACGGCAGTTGGGTAATGAACTGAAAAAGATGTTCAACAATAAAGACCTCGACTTATACAAGGGATTTTATGACTGGCTGGGAAAACCGGAAATGTTCAAGCAGGGTAAAAACCGGAAATTGGAATATGCGGATGTAGCTCCATTACTTTATTTGAAACTGGCCCTGGAAGATAATAAAACCATGTATGGCATCAAGCATCTGCTGGTAGACGAAATGCAGGACTATACTCCGATACAATACAAAGTTCTGGCTAAATTATTCCCTTGCCGGAAAACAATATTGGGAGATGCAAAGCAATCAGTAAATCCATACAGTTCCACCACCTGCGAACAGATCCAACGTGTACTGGTCGGCTCGGAAGTGATGAAGCTTTGTAAAAGTTATCGCTCCACGTATGAAATCACAGAGTTTGCCCAACGTATTGCCAAGAACGAGGAACTGGAAGCTATAGAGCGTCATGGAGAGGAACCGGCAGTCGCCTTGCTGCCTACTGAAAAGAAAGAGATAGAATGGATAGAAAACCTCATCACCTCTTTCCTGAAAGGAGCTGATGTATCCATGGGTATTATATGCAAAACCGTAAAACAAGCGGACAAGTTGTATGCAGCCATCAATCATTTGTCTGATAAGATCTGTTTGCTGACAGAAGAAAGTGTAGCTTTTGTCAATGGGGTGGTCATTACTACAGCCCACATGGCAAAAGGGCTGGAGTTTGACGAAGTGATTGTTCCATTTGTAACTGATAAAGACTATAGAACAGAAATAGACCGCAGCATGTTATATGTAGCCTGCACCCGTGCCATGCATAAACTTTATATTTCCGCATCGGGTAATATAAGTACATTTCTATCATAAGCATTGACAAAACATCATCCATTGCAGGAATGGAATGAAATCCATCCCTACAGTGGATGGGCAAGTCTGCAAAAGGGTATTCCTCCGTAAGGAATGCGTAGCCTTGTAATCTGATTCATCCTTAAAAGATCTTATCCATATCTCTAAACCTTTCCCGCCGTAGGGGTAAAGGTTTTCTTCC
>OHLA01000510.1_pt1 | contig 15787 bp, 7 predicted proteins | sample 1568961 | NCBI WGS metagenome assembly OHLA01 (sample SAMEA3879530, study PRJEB24766) | human gut metagenome | biome: human-associated habitat; feature: feces | place: USA | collected 1985/1987
TCTGATCAAGCGCCTGTGGAAAGAAATGCTGGGCGTGGATGTGCAGACCCCGTTCGTGCGTATGCCGTGGGACGAGGCTATGGGCCGTTTTGGCTCCGATAAACCGGATACCCGCTTTGGCCTGGAAATTGTGGATGTGACCGACATTTTTGATGGCACCGAGTTTAAGCCCTTTGCCGCAGTGTTGGAGCAGGGCGGCAGCATCCGCGCCATCAATGCCAAGGGCCTGGCTGGCAAGCTGACCCGCAAGCACATTGACAAACTGGGCGAGGTTGCCAAGACTTATGGCGCTAAGGGCCTGGCATTCAGCCGCCTGACCGAGGAAGGCACTTCTTCCAGCTTTGAAAAGTTCCTGACCGAAGAGGAAAAGGCAGCCCTGTACAAGGCGATGGAGCTGGAAACCGGCGACGTGCTGCTGATCGTCAGCGATGCTGACTGGGTCAAGGCCTGCACCGCGCTGGGCCAGGTTCGTTTGGAAATCGGCCGCAAGTACGGCCTGATCGACCCCGACAAGTTCAACTTCCTGTGGGTGGTGGACTTCCCGCTGTTCGAGTGGGACGACGAGACCCAGCGTTACTACGCCGTGCACCATCCGTTCACCTCGCCCAAGCTCGAAGACGTACAATACCTGGACAACGACCCCGGTCGCGTGCGGGCCAACGCCTACGACTTCGTCTGCAACGGCACCGAGATCGGCGGCGGCTCGATCCGTATCCACGACTCGAAACTGCAGGCCAAGATGTTCGAGTTGCTGGGCTTCACGGCGGAACAAGCGCAGGAGCGTTTCGGCTTCCTGATGAACGCCTTCAAGTACGGCGCACCCCCTCACGGCGGTCTGGCCTTCGGTTTCGACCGGCTCTGCTCGCTCTTCGGCGGTTCGGAGTCGATCCGCGACTACATCGCCTTCCCGAAAAACAACAACGGCCGCGACATGATGCTCGACGCACCGGGCTATATCGACCAGGCGCAGCTCGACGAGTTACACATTCAATTGGTAAAACCGGAAGAATAAACCAAAACAAGATCTCGTATGGCCTCTGTAAGATCGCTTCGGCGGCTGCTCAGGTTCTGCATGATCCTTTTAGCATGCAGTTTGGCAATGCTCATCACCGTTTATACATGCGGTACTGCGGCCACGGGCGACAAAGTCCGCGCCTGGGTCACGGTGCTGCTGCTTCTGGCGCTGATGGGAAACAGCTATCGCTCGATGCGCCGCAAGGAGCGCGAACGGCAGGACAAACTGCGCAAATAGCTCCTTTAGCCAGACAGTTCCACGGAATTCAAGGCTTCTCCGAAGAACAACGATGGCTGCAACATAATGCTCGATGCACCGGATTAGAGCGATCTTTCGCCGTTCGACAAACTGTACCGGAATTGAAAAACCGGAGATATTAAAGTTTCAAACATCGCAATATAAGAAAGAGTATCCTTCTGCACAGGATACTCTTTCTTCATACCAACTGAAATGATTACACCAGGGAAGCGATCGCACTCACCAAGATAATCAAAACGATCAACGCGATACACGATATGACAAGCCCGGCGATCGCCAAGCCGCGGGGAGTTCTGAAAATTCCCACGAATGAAAAAATCAAACCCAAGGCCCACAATACCCAGCCGAGCCCCGGAACCCAGCTGAAAATCAAACCCAACAAGGCCAGAATAAAACCGGCGGTTCCCAGTCCGTTCGTGCTTCTCCGCTCCTGCTGATTGATAATGATCGTCTGCCCTTCGACCTGATGTCTGCCGACTTCATTTCCATTCTGCTTCGTAATATTATCCATAAAATTTAAGATTGTATCGTCCGTACCCCGACGACTGGTAATAAAAAGAAAAGCGTGGCACCGAAGCCCATTTCAGAATCGCAGGTCGTAGGAGTACCTTTTGGCGTGAAATAAGCGACAGCCCCACGCCTATATCCGCAGAATACGAATACGACGCGAGAAGATGTCTGCCTATTCTCCGCCAAAATGAATTTCCTACGTTCACGATTCGGGAACAGACTTACACTTTTCCGTGTGTATCAATATGTACGGCAAATATAGCGATCCTTTTCGAAATATACAATAGCGCATCGCGTCGGGAACTGCGACCGCAGAACAAGCGTGAAGCACGACGTAGAAACGAAATCCGGCCAAGACACGATCTCCCCGCTGCTAATCCCCGAACCGGACGGCAGCGGTTCTACGCATCCGCTCTTTCGGACCGCATTCAGTCCGGCCGTTGCCGAAAACAAAAATTTTCAGTACATTTGAGCGACAAAAAAATGCTTTCCATGTCCATTCCCCTCGCCGAACGACTGCGTCCCCGTACGCTCGATGAATATATCGGACAGGCCCACTTGGTCGGGCAGAACGGCGTATTCCGCAAGTTCCTCGAAACGGGCAATGTCCCCTCGTTCATCCTCTGGGGTCCGCCGGGCGTGGGAAAGACTACGCTGGCCAAGATCGTTGCCACGACTCTCAAACGCCCGTTCTACACCCTGTCGGCCGTCACGTCGGGCGTCAAGGAGGTGCGCGAGGTGTTGGAATCGGCCCGCAAGCAGAAATTCTTCGACTCCAAACCGCCGATCCTGTTCATCGACGAAATCCACCGCTTCAACAAGTCGCAGCAGGACTCGCTGCTGGGTGCTGTCGAGCAGGGCGTGGTGACGCTGATCGGAGCTACGACCGAAAATCCCTCGTTCGAGGTGATCTCACCGCTGTTGAGCCGCTGCCAGGTCTATATCCTCCAGCCGATGACCGACGGGGAACTGCAAACCCTTTTAGACCGGGCTCTGGCCACCGATCCGGAGCTCAAAACCCGGGAGATCGAGGTACAGGAAACCGAAGCGCTGTTCCGCTTTTCGGGCGGCGACGCCCGAAAGCTGCTCAACATTCTGGACATCATCACGGGCGCCGCAGACGGCAAAGTAACGATCACCAACCAATACGTCACCGACTGTCTGCAGCAGAACATCGCCCTCTACGACAAGAACGGCGAACAGCACTACGACGTGATCTCGGCCTTTATCAAATCGGTGCGGGGCAGCGATCCCAACGCAGCGATCTACTACCTGGCCCGCATGCTGGCCGGAGGCGAAGAGCCGCGCTTCATCGCCCGCCGGCTGGTGATCCTGGCCTCGGAAGACATCGGCCTGGCCAATCCCAACGCCCTGCTGCTGGCCAACGCCTGCTTCGACACGTTGATGAAAGTGGGATGGCCCGAAGGACGTATCCCCCTGGCAGAAGCCACCATATACCTTGCCACCAGCCCCAAGAGTAATTCAGCCTATATGGCCATCAACAATGCCCTGGAACTGGTACGCGAAACGGGCAACCTCCCCGTCCCCCTGCACCTGCGCAATGCGCCCACCAAGCTGATGAAGCAGTTGGGCTACGGCGAGAAGTACAAGTACGCCCACGACTACCCCGGCAACTTCGTCAAGCAGCAATTCCTGCCCGACGAATTGAAAGACCGCCGTATCTGGGAGCCACAACTCAACCCTGCCGAGCAGAAGCACAAGGAACGGATGCAGCAACTCTGGGGAGAGGAAAAGAAATGGTAAACTATCAATTAAAATTAAAAATTAAAAGTTAGAGATTAAAAGTCGGATACAGAAAATCCCCACAACAAATAACTTATAACTCATAACTCCATGAATATAGTAGTATTAGACGGCTATGCCGCCAACCCCGGTGACCTTTGCTGGGACGAATTGCAAGCCTTGGGCGAGTGCACCATCTACGACCGCACCGCCCCTGCGGAAGTATTGGAACGCGCCGCTGGTGCAGAAATCCTGCTGACCAACAAAACCGTGCTCACCGCCGAGCACATGGCGGCACTGCCCGAACTGAAATACATCGGTGTGCTGGCTACCGGATACAACATCGTAGACACCGCCGCTGCCAAAGAACGCGGCATCATTGTCACCAATATTCCCGCCTACAGCACCGACTCCGTTGCCCAGATGGTCTTTGCCCATATTCTGAACATCACCCAGCAAGTGCAACACCACTCTGAAGAGGTGCACCGGGGCCGCTGGACAGCAAGCAAGGACTTCTGCTTCTGGGACACGCCTCTCATCGAACTGCGCGAAAAGAAGCTTGGAATCGTAGGCCTGGGCCACACCGGCTTCACCACCGCCCGCATCGCCATCGGCTTCGGTATGAAGGTATGTGCCTACACCTCCAAGACCAACTTCCAGCTTCCTCCCGAAATCCGCAAGATGGAGCTGGACGAGTTGTTCCGCGAATGTGACATCATCAGTCTGCACTGTCCCCTCACCGACTCCACCCGCGAGATGGTGAATGCAGAACGGCTTCGGTTGATGAAGCCCACCGCCATTCTCATCAATACCGGACGCGGCCCGCTCATCAACGAACAAGACCTTGCCGACGCACTTAACAACGGTACCATCTATGCCGCCGGCGTAGACGTACTCTCGCAAGAACCTCCCCGTGCCGACAATCCGTTGCTCTCCGCCCGCAACTGCTACATCACTCCGCACATTGCCTGGGCAAGCACCGCCGCGCGCGAACGCCTCATGCAGATTATGCTCGAGAACATCAAGGCCTACCAAGACGGCAAGCCGGTGAACGTAGTGAATAAATAAGCAAACAACATGGGAAAGTCCGCCGTAAAAGGTCTGTTCTACATCTGTCTGATAGCAGCGACATTCGTCTTGGCCACCATCACCATAATGGCAGCCTTCTCAGGAAATGTAGCTCCGGTCGATTCCGTCATCATGCCATTACTGGGGCTGGCAGTGCCCGTACTCCTGATTGTCAATCTGATAACGGCACTCTGCTGGGCATTGGCCCGTAAGCGCTGGGCACTGGTTCCGCTGGTGGCATTCTTCTGCAACTGGGGATATCTGACGTCTGTCTTCCAGCTCCACCTGCCGAAAGACAAGACCCCGGCAGGCAAGTATCTGAAGATAGCCACCTACAACATACACAACTTTGGAGGTGAGATTACCGGTTATTCCTGCAAGGAGATAGCCCGGTACATGCAGCAGGAGGGCGTGGATGTGCTGTGCTTCCAGGAGTTCGGAGACAACAGTGACTTCCCCACAGACAGCATACGGCGCGTACTCTCGCATTGGTCACACGCGCTCATCCCTTCTGAAGACTCCGTCAAGGGCGTACTGCCTATCGCCGTATTCAGCCGCTATCCATTGGCGAACCACCGTTTCATCACTTACCAGCACAGCTCCAACTGTAGCATGATGTGCGATGTAGTGATGGGTACGGATACCATACGTCTGATAAACAACCACCTGCAGACCACCAGCGTCAGCCAGAAGCGCAGGAAGTGGGAACGCGAGCTGGCCACCGACGACACCCGCCGCGAAGTCCAGGCAGCCAAAGATGCCGCAGGCACCCTGCACGAAAACTTCATGAAGCGGGCCACGCAGACTTACGTCATCAGCCACTACGCCAAGACCAGCCCCTATCCCGTGCTGCTATGCGGCGACTTCAACTCAATACCTTCCTCCTACACCTACCATCATTTGAGGAAAACCCTCAAAGACGGATTCCGCACTGCCGGAAACGGATACATGTACACCTACCGCTATGCCAAACGCATGTTGCGTATTGACTACATCTTCCACTCCCCCAGCCTGAAGGGTATTGCATACTACTCTCCAGACCTGGATTTGTGCAGCGACCACAATCCAGTGATTATGGAGGTTGAAATACAATAAAGTAAAGAAAGCCAAAAACAATAAGGGCTGTCCCGGAAATCCCGGAACAGCCCTTGCCTTATCATATTCCGCCATTCAACGGAGGTTATCTGCACCCGATTAGTTGAACACGTAACGGATACCGACTTGCAGTTTCCAGCATTCGCTGTAGTTCTGATAGGTGTCGTAAGTCTTGGTAGGATATTCACCGTTCACCTTATACATGGAGAATACCGGAGTCAGGTCAGTGGCGCTCTTCACCCCTTCATACTTCAGGATTCGGTTGCTGTTGGAAACGGTGTTGGTCTTGGAGATACCCCATTTGGAGTTGATGAGGTTACCCACGTTCATGATGTCGAAACTCAACTGGAAGCAATGCTTAGTCTTGCCAATCTTGAATTCGAAGTCCTCCAGCAGACGGAAATCGAAACGGTGTACCCACGGAGCGCGAGCGGCATAAGCCTCAGCATACTGTCCTTTGTGATTCTTCAGGTACGAATCCTGCTCTACGAATTTCCAGAAAGCAACGCGGTCTTCCTCTGTCTTGAAGTTGATTTCACTATCATCCTTCGGAATATACATCAGGTCGTTGTTGATGCCGTCGCCGTTCATGTCGTTGGTGTAGCAAAAGCTGTAACCACCGGAAGAATAACCGGAATAGAACAGATTCAGGTGTGTGCCGCGAAGCAGGCCTTTGTGTCTGAAGGGAATGTAGTAGCCCACAGAAGCAATCACCTTGTCGGGAACCACATACTGTGAACGTTGTGCATCCACATAATTGGAACCGTCAATCGTGTTCAGTCCCTGCCAAGTAGAGATGGGGTCGCTGCCCGGAAGACCGGAAACTTCTTTGGACTCCGTGTGCGTATAGGCCAGCATCAGCATCAAGTCATCCACCGGCTGGGCATTCACCGTGATGTTTGCCGTATAGCCGTAGCCTTTGGATGTATTGTCGAGTACCACGGCATTCTTGCCATTGTAATGCACGAAGTCGCCTGCATATTTCACATTCTTGTCGGGGTTGTCATAAAGAGAATAAGAGTACACCATACGGTTATCCGCACCATTGAAACGTTGCATACCCGTATGCAGCAGTTCCGTAGTTGTCACGTCTTTTCCATCAGCGCCCTTGACGGTGGTCAGCTTATTGTACTTCCATTCGTCGGGGTTCTTGATATTGATGTTGTTGATGGTAACGGCATTCACATTCTTCGTGAACATGAACTCTCCCGTCACGGTCAAGGGGAAAGATACGGGTACCTGATAGTCCACCGCGATAGACGACTTCCACACCTGCGGCATCTTGAAGTCCTGAGCCACACCGGAAATCTTGCTTCCCGCCACGTGTTTCTCAATCGTGGTGGGGAGGTTGAACTTGTCGATTATCTGGTTCATGTCCGTAATCATGCCGCCTGCCAACTGGTCCAGACGGGAATCATGGCCCACCACCTTTCCATTGTCATATTGGGTCTTAAAGGTAACGGAGTTCTGTACCATAGAAGCATTGGTCGGCATATTGGTGAAGAAAACCAACGGCAGACGTCCGGTAAACACACCCGTACCTCCACGTACTTTCAGCGACTTGTCCTTGAACACGTCCCAAACGAAACCTATACGGGGAGAAATCTGCCATCTGGAATCCGGCCACTTGCCAGTGTCGATGTGCTGCCCGTCGAAGTCAAGCTCATAGATGGCATCGTTTCTCTGGAGGTCGTCGTTGTCGAACATCAAGTTGTCGAAACGGATACCGTAGGTCAGTTTCAGACTGTTGCCGAGGTTCCATTCATCCTGGGCATAGAAACCAAGCTGGTTGAAGGTAACCTGAGCATTGGGGTTGGCCACACCGTTGAAGCCATAAGTCAAAGCGAATGATTCGGGAGCTGCGCCACTCAGGAAATCTTCCAGACTGTTATAGCGGTAATATCCCGTACCGTTACGCATATAGGCGTTGTTGGCAAACTGGTGCTCATAGCTAAGACCTGCCGTCAGCTTGTGGTTACCGGTGAAGAAGGTGAAGTTATCGGTAATGTTCGTAATCTTGTTCTTCACACCGTTGTTGTAGGTGAACAACTCGTAACCGGCGCTCATGTACGGTTCCAGAATCTGGTTTCCATTCTCGTCCTTGCCTGCCATGATGTCGATGAAGGGGAAAGGAGAAGAATTGGTGCCGCGCATGTCCTCTATATTGGTGTAGGTGAACAGCAACTGATTGGAAATCTTATCGGTGAAGCGGCTGTTCAAATCTGCCGCCCAAGACTGCACCTTGTTGTCCATGGAATACATGCTGTTGGCAAACGCCATAGACTGTGTACCTACGCGGTAAGTATTGTTCAGGCGATATCCCGTATCGGAAGAGTTGCCGTTCGGGGCATTCCAAGCCGTATTCTTCGTATTGTTGTAGCGGAGGCTCAAGCGATGGCGGTCCGTGATGTTCCAGTCGATGCGGGCCAGCAGCTTGGTGTTCTCCTCGTCGGCAGGGAAATTGGTGTAGGAGCCTGCATCATAGCCGTATTTGTCCTTCAGATGGTTGTACACCTTCTCCATGTCCGACTTCAGTGTACGGGACACCATACCTTTCGCATCTTCACCGTCCTCGCGCGCGCGATACTTTATAACCTCTCCCGGAGTCTTCTCTTTTTCGTAGTTCACAAAGAAGAACAACTTGTTCTTGATGATGGGACCACCCAGCGTGAAGCCGTAGGTAGTCTTGGACTCATCGGAACGTGCTCCCAGGTCCTCGCCGTTGATGCGGTTACCGCGCATGTCCTGGTTGCGGTAATAGGTATAGGCAGTACCTCTGAATGTGTTCGTACCACTCTTGGTGATGGCATTGATGCCGCCGCCGATGAAGTTCGTCTGGCGTACGTCGAACGGGGCGACAACTACCTGCACTTCTTCGATGGCATCCATCGAGATGGGATTTCCGCCACCGGGAAGGTTGGAACTCAGTCCGAAGTTGTTGTTGAAGTTGGCACCGTCGATGGTGAAGTTCGTGGAACGTCCGTCACCTCCGGCAAAGCTCATGCCGTTGGCGTAGGGAGAAAGGCGGGCGATGTCGCTGATACTGCGGTTCACGGTAGGGAGCTGCGTTATCTGTGCAGAAGAGATGTTGGTAGTGGCACCCGTCTTTTCGGCGGTAAACTTGGTCTTGGCAGCCGTCACAATCACTTCGTTCAGCAGCTCGGAAGATTCGCTCATCTCTACGTTCAGGTTATACACCTCGCCCAGTTGGAGAGTGATGTCCTTATAAATAACTGTCTGATAGCCGATATAGGAAATCTCTACCCGATAGGGACCACCGGTGCGCATACCCTGGATGGAATAGCGTCCGTCGACATTGGTCACGGTTCCGTAGCGCGAACCGGAAGGCTGGTGCACCGCCTGGACAGTGGCACCAATAATGGGCTCATTACTTGCATCCGTCACCTTACCCGCCATAGAAGCTGTGGTGACCTGCGCATCTACACCCACGGTGGCCAGTAACAGCAGCACCGTCAGTATAATTCTTACTCTCTTTAACATAATGTCTTTTAAATTAGTTTCTTAAAACGTTATATTTCTTAAAACATTGGCAAAGATACGCAAAATTATATATAAAGGCATTACAACGCGATTACATTTTTTAAGGATTTATTCAATACAAGGCAGTACCACTGTGAAACGGCTTCCACGGCCTTCCTCGGACTGGAGTTCGATGCGTCCTCCCATCTTTTCGACAATGAGCACACAGATGGACAAGCCCAGCCCGACGCCTTGGGAAAACTCGCTGCGCTTGTAGAAACGCTCGAAAATCATCTTCTGCTCGCTGTGCGGAATGCCTATGCCGGTGTCTTCCACATAAAGATGTACCTCGCTCATGCCGGACGGACAGCAATACCCCAGCCGGATGCTGCCTCCTTTCGTAAACTTGTTGGCATTGTTCAGGAAGTTGGTGAGTACCTGTGTCAGTCGCATGGGGTCTACATTCACCTGCACATCTTCGGGAGGGAAATCCTTGAGGAACTGCAACGGCGGCCGGATAAGCAGGCTATGCGTCTGATAGACGTCATCGAGCAACCGGCACACGCTCTCCCGCTGAAAGGTGAACGAGAGGTTACCCGACTCGATGCGCGACAGTTCCAGCACATCGCCCACCAGCTTCAGCAGCAGTTTGGTATTGGTGTTGATAATGTCCACAAACTCCTGCCGCTCTTCGTTTGAAAACTCCGGCTCATTGGCCAGCATATCCGAGAAGCCGACAATGGCATTGAGCGGAGTGCGGATCTCGTGGCTCATGTTGTTGAGGAACGACTGTTTCAGTTCGGCCTGCTCCGCCAGCTCGCGGGATTCTATCAGCTCCTGCTCGTGGTCTTTCAGTTCCTGGATATTCTGCAGCAATCCGGCTATGATGGGTGCGTGTCCGGGGGTGTGGATGGTATTGTAGCTGAACTCCCACCACTGGAACTCACCGGTGAAGTTACAGCGATACTGCCCCTTGTGGTGCGTGCGTTCATGCCTTGCCGCTATGTTCTTGCGGAAGGCGGGTAAGTCGTCGGGATGGATGTAGGGAGTGATTTCATCGAGCAGAAGACGGCCGGGGCGATGATGAATAAGCTCGCAAAACTGCGAGTCGCAGGACACGGAATCTCCCTCCAGTCGCCAGGCGTAGGTAGAATTTCCTTCGATGGCCAGGCAGAGGGTCTCATGCTCGTAGAGGAGGTTTCGCAATGCCTCACGCTTGCGCCTGCGTTCGCGCAGCAGGCTGAAGGAGAGCAAGACTATCACCGTCAGCACGAAGACTGCGCCCAAGATGGAACCGATAAGTATAGGATAGCGGTAGCGCTCCGAAAAAGGGATATACATCACAGTGTACTCTGCCGGAATGCTCTCGAGCGGGATGCCATACTTCTGCAGCACATGCCAGTTCAGCACGTACTGCTTGGCGCATTCCGTCACCTGCTGCCGGGGCATCCGCCCTTCGAGGCGTTCCTTGATACCGGTCGCCATGTATCTTATCTGGCTTTCCAGTGGAGTGAAATATCCTCCCAGCAAGTAGTCGGCAAAGCCGAAGCCCTCGTTGATGGTCTGAAACGTGGGATTGTCGAAGAGCATGCCCACACGCTTGGTGGTATAGTCTCGCTTGGTGTAGAGCAGCAACGTATTGTCGCCGCGTCCCAGCCACATCAGATGGCGTATCGCTATGGAGTCGCTCGTCATGCGCACAATCTTCGTGGTGTCCAGCAACACGTCTATGTTCTGCCGTTTCAGTATAGGGCTGATAGTCTCCCTCTCGCGCACACGGTGATAGGAGGAACCGGCAAAGTAAGCACCCTCGGTAGAGGTCACGATGGCGAACCCCTGCCCACGACACTGCTCATTCAACGCATGCCATATCTTGCGGTCCAGAAACACTTGTCCGTTCATCAGGCAGATGCGCGACTTTCCCATGATACTCTCTATCATGCGTATGGTACGCAAGTAATCGGGCGTGTCGGCATAGCCCGTGATGTTGGGGTATTGCAGGAGCAGAGATATGTTGGGATAGTTCACACCGCTGAACACAACGGGTATTTCATGCGCCAACGGGTGTCTGCATGCCATCAGCGCATAGGCAGCCTGGTCGTCGAGCACGGCTATCAACTCGGCTCCCCAGGCAGAGAGGTCGTCCACGAAACCGGCCATACGGAGGTTTTCTGCCTCCTCCATGTAGCGGTCGCAGTCCAGATAGTATTCGCGTACATCGCAGTCCAAGCCGAGAAGGCTGAACTCTTTTTGCAACAGTTCCAGAGCCTTCGCAGCAGGCGGATAGCCCGGCTCGAAAGAGTGTATCAGCGCAATACGCCGTGTCTCCGCATGGGCAGGGTGTGCACACACGAGGCAGAGAGAAAGAATCAATATGTATCCGGCAACTGCCTTTATGTGCTTCATATCCGGAAGGTCCTTTTCGACTTGTATCAGCAAAGATACGAATGTTTTTTAAGAATAATGGACTATTTCTTCTGTTTCTGTAACAAAGAATACGTTTTCTTAAATCATTGACACATCCCAACTTATCTTTCAGAGGATTTACCGAATATCCCTAAAGAACCGATTCTTCGTCCAGTATTCCAAAGTGGAGATCTATTTGTTCTTGACCTTCGGCAACACCGCATTCAGTACCATATATCCCAACATACCGGCAACAATCGTTCCCAGCAATACACCAAACTTCGCCTGGTTCAGCAGATCCGGATATTCTCCTGCAAAAGAAAGGTTGGCAATAAATAAAGATACCGTAAAGCCAATACCCCCCAACAAGGATACTCCGGCAACACTTCTCCAATTCATTCCCGGAGGCATTGAGGACAAACCACTCTTGACCGCCAGCCAGGTAAACAGAAAAATACCGATAAACTTGCCAAGAAGCAATCCTGCAGCCACCGCTATACTAACAGCTCCAACAACGCCACCGCCTCCACTGAACACCACACCGGCATTGGCAAAGGCAAAGAGCGGCAGTATCACAAAGTTTACCGCACCATGCAAATTGTCTTCCAGGGATTGCAAAGGACTAATTACATGATCAGAAGCGCGCTCCACTTGTTTTAGAGTGGCAATCTGCTCATTGGTCAATATAATATTATCTGATTTGGTAACCGGAAAATCACCGATAATGTCGCGGATGCGTTTAATGTATTTCCCGGCATCCAAACGGGGACGGGCCGGTATTACAAAGGCCAGTATCACTCCGGAAATAGTGCTGTGAATGCCCGACTGAAGGAACAAATACCAAATAATTACCCCGATAAGCAGGAAGAATATCTTCTGTGTCATACCGAATTTCCCCATATAGTAAAGGAAGAAATAAAGGACAGCAGCTACAATAAGATATCCGTATGCCACTTCGGAACTATAGAAAATGGCAATAACCAGAATGCCGCCAATATCATCGACCACTGCAAATGCCGTCAGGAAAATTTTCAGACTCAAAGGCACCCGTTTACCCAGCAGACTGAGTACACCCAATGAAAAAGCAATATCCGTAGCCATCGGTATAGCCATACCGCGCGTTTCCGGAGTACCCTGAACGACCAGAAGTGAATAGACAATGACCGGCACCAGCATACCGCCACATGCCGCTACAAAGGGTAAAGAGGCCTTACGAAAGGAAGAAAGTTCACCCACCAGCAGTTCCCGCTTTATCTCCAACCCCACAGCCAGAAAGAAAACAGTCATCAGGCAGTCGTTTATAAACTCAATCATTTTCAATGGATGACCGCCATGGGAGAACAAGTTGAAGTCTCCGATGCGCAGATGTAGTTCCTGCAAAAGAAAGCCCTGATACAACGGAGCCATTGGTGAATTAGCAATAACGGCCGCCAAAATAGCCATCAAAAACAGCAAGATGCTCGCCGCTATATTCAGCGACGAGAAGTTTTTCACAGTACGCAAAATAATCATAAAGAAGTATATTTGATTTAAGATTTCATCCTTTCGACATCAATCCAGCTTCAAGACTGCAAGGAACGCTTTCTGAGGTACCTCCACATTACCAATCTGTTTCATACGCTTCTTACCTCTCTTCTGTTTCTCAAGCAATTTTCGTTTACGGCTCACGTCACCTCCATAACATTTGGCCGTTACGTCCTTACGCACAGCCTTAATCGTTTCCCGGGAAATAATCTTGGCACCGATAGCAGCCTGAATGGCGATATCGAACTGCTGTCTCGGAATCAGGTCTTTCAACTTCTCGCACATCCGGCGTCCCAACTCGTAGGCATTGTCAAAGTGTGTCAAGGTAGAAAGAGCATCCACCGGCTCACCGTTCAGCAAAATATCCAGCTTCACCAGTTTGGAAGGACGAAAACCGTTGGGATGATAGTCAAAAGAGGCATATCCCTTAGAGATACTCTTCAATTTATCATAGAAATCGATAACTATTTCGCCAAGAGGCATGTCATAGTATATTTCTACGCGGTTACCTGAAATATATTCCTGCTTCACCAGCTCGCCACGCTTGCCCAGACAAAGAGTCATGATAGGGCCGATGTAATCAGTGGTGGTAATCACCGAGGCACGGATATAGGGCTCCTCAATACGGTCTATCATAGTAGGGTCGGGCATGCTGCCGGGGTTATGCACTTCAGTCATATTTCCCTGCTTGTCATAGATATTGTAGGAAACGTTGGGCACGGTGGTGATAACGTTCATGTCAAATTCACGGTCAAGGCGCTCCTGCACAATCTCCATATGGAGCAGCCCAAGGAAACCGCAACGGAAACCAAAGCCCAAAGCTAATGAAGACTCAGGCTGGAAAGTCAGCGAAGCATCATTCAACTGCAACTTCTCCAAAGAAGAACGCAAGTCCTCGAAATCTTCTGCCTCGATGGGGTACACACCGGCAAAAACCATCGGCTTCACCTCCTCAAAACCGGCGATGGCCTCTTCGCAAGGACGGGCAATATGCGTAATCGTATCACCTACTTTCACTTCCTTAGAGGTTTTGATACCCGAGATGATATAGCCCACATCCCCCGTACGCAACTCCGGACGTGGCATCATTTCCATTTTGAGCACTCCGATTTCATCCGCATCATATTCCTTGCCTGTATTGAAGAATTTCACTTTATCCCCTTTACGAATCACACCGTTCACTATCTTGAAATATGCAATGATACCACGGAAAGAATTGAAGACAGAATCGAAAATCAACGCCTGCAACGGAGCTTCCTCGTCACCCTCCGGATGAGGGATACGCTCAATGACCGCAGCCAGAATCTCTTCCACTCCCATGCCTGTTTTGCCGGAAGCACGGATAATCTCATCACGCTTGCAGCCCAACAGTTCTACGATTTCGTCCTCTACCTCTTCGGGCATGGCACTTGCCATATCACATTTATTGATAATGGGGATAATTTCGAGATCATGTTCGATAGCCATATACAGATTGGAGATGGTCTGTGCCTGCACTCCCTGCGATGCGTCTACGATAAGCAGCGCACCTTCGCAAGCGGCAATGGAACGGGATACCTCATACGAAAAATCCACGTGCCCCGGAGTGTCAATCAGGTTAAGGATATACTTTTCACCTTTGTAGTTGTACTCCATCTGGATAGCGTGGCTCTTGATGGTGATACCTCTCTCCTTCTCCAAATCCATATCATCAAGCATCTGCCCGTTAGTCACCTGAATAGTGTTGGTAAACTCCAGCAAGCGGTCTGCCAGGGTTGATTTACCGTGGTCAATGTGGGCAATGATGCAGAAATTTCGTATATTCTTCATTCTGAATTCTTATTATTTTGTCTTTTTGGTGTGCAAAGATACGTAAATGGCGGAATATAAAAAAATGCGTTGATAACATTATAATCATGTACCAACGCATTTTTTTATTGCTTAAGTGAGTTACTCGCTTAGATCAATTTGATGAAGAGTTCACCTTCTACTTCTTCAGCAGAAACTTTATCTTCTCTCAATAACCAGCCAAGGCCGAGGAACAAATCTTTGTCAACCAATTTAGTTGCTTTTTTCAGTTGCTTGGCAGTCATTCCTTCTGTTTCATTCAGTGCATTCCAGATATTACCTGCGATTACACCTGCTTTTTCTTTCAACATTTGCTTTTGAAATTATAGTTAGACATGCTTTAAAAATCATCCGGCCCGAAAGCTTTCAGATTTTATTTCGGGGACAAAGATAGTTATTTTTATGTTATATAACACTTTATTGAATCTTTTTTTGCTGATTTTGTAATAAAAAAGCATTTTATCCCCTTATTTAGGGTGTTTTTCGAGGTATTCTACCCAGATTCTTGCCGCTTCTTCCACCATTTTAGCACACGGACGTTTGCTATAATATTGAGTATTACGTTCTTCGGGAACAGTCGAAATCGGCTCTTTTTTCTTTAATCCCAACAATTCTCCGCAAATCAACGACCCGTTGCGTTTTTTAAATTCGGCAGCCAATTCCTGCACTACCGCATAGTTTGCAGCTTTTCCTTCACGATCTGTCGCTTCGGTAGCTCCGGTTTCCAGTCCGGCTATCAGGAACAGTCCGCAAGCAGCCCCGCATGTCTCACGCATCCGCCCGATTCCTCCGCCAAAAGAGGCTGACATACGCACTGCCTGCTCCTGTGTGAAACCATACATATCGGCAAATGCAGCTACT
>OHLA01000525.1_pt1 | contig 15623 bp, 10 predicted proteins | sample 1568961 | NCBI WGS metagenome assembly OHLA01 (sample SAMEA3879530, study PRJEB24766) | human gut metagenome | biome: human-associated habitat; feature: feces | place: USA | collected 1985/1987
TTCCGGCAAAGATATAAATTTATCGGATTTACCCCTCAGATTATTACGTTGACCCATGAGGTGCCTGTTTTATGTAGACCATTCTAATGGGAATCAGTATAAAAAAGGCTTTCAGAATTTCTGAAAGCCTTTTTTTTAGTTATCCTCATTTATTTCTTCCGTTCTTTCCACAAACGTGTCATGTCTTCCAAGGTTTTACCTTTTGTTTCCGGTACTAATTTCCATACAAAGATAGCTGCAATGATGCAGATAGCTCCATAGAGTCCGTACACAAACATGTGGCCAAACTTGTCGCCCATATCACCGGCACTCATGTTGTACATGGGCAGGAAGGTAGATGAGACGATGAAATTGAATATCCACTGGAAAGCGACAGCAATGGCTACGGCTGCGCCACGGATGGTATTGGGGAATATTTCGGCGATGAGCACCCAGCAGATGGGACCCCAGCTGAACATGAACGATGCACTGTAGACCATGATGCTGATGACGGGTACCATAGGGCTGATACCGGTTACTGCATTGCTAAGGGCTACTCCGAGTGCACCGATGGCCATACCGATGGAACCGTAAATGAGCAGAGGCTTGCGTCCCCACTTTTCTACAGTAAAGACAGCTAACAAAGTGAACAGGATGTTGACAATTCCCATGAATACCGTTTGTACCATCGGATTGCCCATGCCCATACTTTCGAAAATACGCGGTGCAAAATAAAGTACAGCGTTAATACCTACTGCCTGCTGGAATACACTCAGCATGATACCGATAAAAATAACCATCCAGCCGTAAGTGAACAGTTTTTCTGTCTTTTCATGGGCAGTAGCCTTGATTTCCTGTAGAATCTCTTTTCCTTGTGACAGACCGTTGATACGGCTTAATACAAACAGGGCTTTTTCGTCACGACTGGTCATGGCCAGGTAGCGGGGAGTTTCCGGAACGAACAAAACTAAAAGGGTAAACAATCCGGCAGGAACGGCCTCACTGACAAACATCAGTCGCCATCCGGTTTCAATACTCCAGGCAGCAGCTTCCGGATTCATGATGCGGTTGACACCATCCACTATTTCTACTACCGGATTCAGGTGGTCTCCCAAGATGAGGAAGTTGACAAAATAGACTACCAGCTGACCGAAGATGATGGCAAACTGGTTCCAGGAAACCAATGTACCGCGGATACTGCTCGGAGCGATTTCAGCGATATACATCGGACAGATGGCAGAAGCCAGTCCTACACCTACACCGCCTATGACGCGGTAAAAATTAAAAGCTAACAGAAGCGAATAGGAGGGTTCCCCGTACGGAAATATCAAAAATTCCGGATAGTATGAGCCTAAAGCAGATAAAAAGAACATGATGCCGGCTATCAGCAAAGAAAGCTTTCTTCCGAAACGGGAAGCAAAAAAGCCTGATAAAGCACTACCGATAATACAGCCTAAAAGTGCGCTCGAAGAAGTGATACCGTGCCAAGTATCTGTATAGATGAAATCGTCTGCTCCCATGAAGAAAGCCTGAAGACCTTTTTCCGCTCCTGAAATAACAGCGGTATCGTAGCCGAACAACAATCCTCCTAAAACGGCTACCAGTACGATGGAAAACAGATAACTTCTGCTTCCTTTTTCTGTGTAATTCATGATAATAGGTTTTTTATGGAAAATAAAAACCGGCATACCCGGTCGGGAAAGAGACTTTCGCCGACGGGCATGCCGGTCGGATACTGATAAATCAGCGTATTAGCAATACATATTTACAATAGCCTCATACAGTTCTTGTTTTCCACTGGTCTGTTTCGGTTCACCTACAGTCTTCGCGTATGCTACTACATCTTCCAGTGTCAGCTTGCCTTCTTCAAATTCTTTACCTTTTCCGTTGTCGAATGAAGCGTAGCGGTCAGCCAGCATTTTCTTGTAAGGAGATTCTTCCAGCAGACGTGCTGCATTTTCCAAAGCACGTGCCATGGCATCCATACCAGCGATGTGAGCGATGAAGATGTCTTCCAGGTCAGTAGAGTTACGACGAGTCTTCGCATCGAAGTTTGTACCACCGTTGCCCAGACCACCACCACGGATAATCTGCATCATAGCCTGAATCAGTTCATAGTTGTCGATAGGGAACTGGTCAGTATCCCATCCGTTCTGGTAGTCACCACGGTTAGCATCGATAGAACCCAGCATGTTGTTGTCTACCGCTACTGCCAGTTCGTGTTCAAATGTGTGACCAGCCAGAGTAGCGTGGTTTACTTCGATATTTACCTTGAAGTCTTTGTCCAGACCATGTGCTTTCAGGAAGCCGATAACAGTTTCAGTATCTACGTCGTACTGGTGCTTGCTTGGTTCCATTGGTTTCGGTTCAATCAGGAAAGTACCCTGGAAACCTTTGCTACGTGCATAGTCACGAGCCAGTTTCAACATCTGAGCCAAGTGTTCTTTTTCACGTTTCTGGTCAGTGTTCAGCAGTGACATGTAACCTTCACGGCCACCCCAGAATACGTAGTTTGTACCGCCCAGTTCGATAGTAGCATCGATGGCGTTCTTAATCTGTACGGCAGCACGAGCTACTACATCAAAGTCTGGGTTAGTAGCTGCACCGTTCATATAACGTGCATGACCGAATACGTTAGCAGTACCCCACAACAGTTTGATACCAGTTTCAGCCTGTTTCTGTTTCAGGTAAGCTATCACTTCTTTCAGGTTAGCTTCGTATTCTTCGATAGTAGCTGCTTCGTCGCACAAGTCTACATCGTGGAAGCAGTAGTATTCGATACCGATTTTCTGCATGAATTCAAAACCTGCATCTACTTTATCTTTTGCAGCCTGTACTTTGTCAGGATTTCCTTTCCATGGGAAGCTCTTTGTTCCGCCACCGAACTGGTCGCCACCTTCAGCGCACAATGTGTGCCACCATGCCATAGCGAATTTCAACCATTCTTTCATCGGTTTGCCCAGGATGACTTTTTCTGCATCATAATAACGGAAAGCCATCGGGTTTTTGCTTTCTACACCTTCAAATTTGATTTTTCCAATACCCGGAAAGTACTCTTTTGTTGCCATAATATCTTTGTTTTATAAGTTAATGAATTGTTATATTTAATTGTTTGTTGATTTTTCGAGACATTCTTTCCAACGTGCGTATGCGTCGGCGTATGCCGCTTCGTCGGCTGCCTTCGGTTCGATGACAGCCAGTTTGTCGAGAGTAGCAAAAGCTTCCACATTGTCGCGGTAGATACCTGCACCCATTCCGGCTCCCTTGGCAGCTCCTACTGAACCGTCGGTGTCATAGAGTTCGATGGTAGCACCTGTGACTCCGGCCAGTGTGTCACGGAACAGCGGACTCAGGAACATGTTGGCATGTCCGGCGTGAATCTTCTGTACATCCATTCCCATGCCCTTCATGATGTCGATACCGTAACGGAAAGAGAATACGATGCCTTCCTGAGCGGCACGAAGCAGGTGACTGCGGTTATGCAGGTTGAAGTTGACACCCTGAATAGAACATCCGGTTTCCTGATTCTGCAACATACGTTCAGCTCCGTTACCAAACGGAAGGATGCTGATGCCGGCAGCACCGATAGGTGCCTGAGCGGCAACCTCGTTCATTTCTGCATAGCTGAGGTCGGAAGCCAATGTGCGTTTCATCCACGAATTGAGGATACCTGTACCGTTGATGCAGAGCAATACGCCTAGACGAGCCTGTGAAGCTGTGTGATTCACATGGGCAAATGTATTGACACGTGACTGCGGGTCGTAGTTGACACTACCGTTCACTCCGTATACCACTCCGGAAGTTCCAGCTGTAGAAGCAATTTCACCCGGATTGAATACATTCAGAGAAAGAGCGTTGTTCGGCTGGTCACCGGCGCGGTAAGTCACCGGAGTACCGGCTTTCAGTCCTAACTCGGCAGCTACTTTTTCCGTTACTTTACCCTGTTCTGAGAAAGTCGGACGGATGTCAGCCAGCAAGGATGCGTCAATACCGTAATAATCCAGCAAGAAATCAGCTACCTTGTTTTCCTTGAAATCCCAGAACATACCTTCCGACAATCCGGAAACTGTCGTGCAGATTTCTCCTGTCAGTCGCATGGCGATATAGTCACCCGGAAGCATCACCTTATAGATACGTTCATAAACCTCCGGTTCGTTTTCCTTTACCCAAGCCAGTTTGGAAGCCGTGAAGTTACCCGGTGAGTTCAACAAATGTGACAAGCACTGCGCTTCTCCCAATGTCTGAAATGCCTTCTGACCGTAAGGTACGGCTCTGGAGTCACACCATATAATAGAAGGGCGGAGCACCTGCTGGTTCTTGTCCACGCAGACCAGACCGTGCATCTGATAAGAAATACCGATAGCCTTGATTTCTTCTGCTTTTGCACCAGAAGCCGTGAGAACGGCTTGTGTAGCCAGTTTCAAATTATCCCACCAGCTCTGCGGGTCCTGTTCAGCCCATCCCTGTTTGACAGCGAGGATAGGCGCTTCTGTTTTCGGGAAAAAGGCAGATGCGGCACATTTTCCGCTTTCTACATTGACCAGACTCGCCTTTACTGACGAGCTTCCTATGTCATAACCTAATACGTACATCGTTATATAGTCTTTTAAAATTATCTTCTTGTTTTGTTGTAGATTTTCCGGTCAAATCGGTAATACCTTGCGGCCCGGTGAGATACTCCCTGTTCGTATTCTTCCGTCGGTACGATGTATTCCATCATGGAAATCTTCTTATGGAAGTTGCGTACATCCAATGCCTTGCCGTAAATCACCTCATACAGCATTCGCAGTTGCAGGGCGGTAAATTTCCGTGGAAGCAGTTCGAAGATGCACGACGGGTTGAATTCGATGTGCTGCCGGATAAACTTCATGGCTTCTGCAATAATCAGATTGTGATCGAATGCCAGGTCCTTCACCTCTTCCAGTGCCACCCATTCTGCCTTGTATTCATCCAGGTTCTTGTTGAGGGTCTTGTCTATTTTTACCATGGCAAAGTAGGCGATGGTTACGATTCGTTCCACTTTGGCCTTTTCGGCTCTTTCCAGCCAGTGAACATCTTTGGGATTCTTGGTACGGTCCTTTGAACCGAAAGCCTTGAACTGCATCAGGTCTACGTTCTTGAGTCCAGTCAAATCACGAAGCACTCGTTTGGCTGCATCATCCAAGTCCTCATCCATATAGATAAGGCTTCCGGGGAGTTTCATATCATGGAAAACTTCTCCACTTTCTTCCCCCATTCTTTTTACGAGCAACACCTTTAGTTTCTCTCCATCGAATCCGATGACCACGCAGTCTACTGAGATGTGATTATTGGCTAATTGTTCAGTGTATTCCATAAGCATTTTTCTGTCTACACCGCAAAGGACGTTTTTTTTATTGATATATGCAATAGGGCTTTTGTGGGTTGTAAAACCTTATTGTTCAATAGGGTAAATATCTTATTTGATACAATATCGTGATGCGATGTTTTTGTAGTTCATACAATATGTATAAAAGGTAATTTCCCGTGCAGGCTTATTGGCAAAAGTACAACAACCCGAAAAATCGAATTTTCAATATCTTACGTGAGGAATAGGAAAAGTCTCCTGCAAGGGGCTTATTGTATTTTATGTTTATGTTGGAATCCCGGTGCCTTATTTTGAGGAAAGAGGGGGATAGTGGTAAGAATCCTTATGTGTTAAAAAAATAAAAGCAGGAAATTTGTATCTTTGTCCTGTGTTTTAAAGGATACATTGTATGGAAAATTTGATGAAGCTTATTATGCTGGGTACGGGAAATGCGGCCACCGTAGCCTGCTACAATACCTGTTTTGCTTTGTGCCGGGAGGATAAATACTTTTTAGTGGATGCCGGAGGAGGCAATGGCATTCTGTCGCAGTTGCAGAAAGCACATATCCCCTTGTCGGGCATTCATGAGATATTTGTGACGCATGCACACACCGACCATATATTGGGTGTGATATGGATGATTCGCATGGTGGCTCAGGCTATTCAGAAAGGAGAGTACCAGGGCGAACTGCGCATATATGGGCATGACAAAGTGGTACAGGTGCTCGACTGGATTTGCCGGATGACTTTACCCAAGAAGATTGTGGCACGCCTAGGAGAAGAGATATTGTTGTGTGAGGTGAAGAGCGGAGAGAAATTTCAGGTCATCGGCCTGGAAGTGGAATGCTTTGACATAGCTTCTACAAAGGAGAAACAGTTTGGTTTCCGTACCTGTCTTCCTGATGGACAATCGCTGGTTTGTCTGGGTGATGAACCCTATAATGCATGTAACCAGATGTATGTGGAAGGAGCCGACTGGCTGCTGTGTGAGGCGTTCTGCTTGTATGAAGACCGGGAACGGTTTAAGCCCTACGAGAAGCATCATAGCACGGCTTTGGATGCCGGCCGGTTAGCAGCTCAGCTTGGAGTGAAGAATCTGCTGCTGTACCACACGGAAGACAAGACACTGGCTACCCGTAAAGAGCGCTATACGGCAGAAGCAGCTTCGCAGTTTAGCGGTAAGGTCTATGTGCCGGAAGATTTGGAGGAAATTTTGCTACGTAGTAATGAATGAATTACTACGTAGTAGTCGGTCTGTTACTACGAGGTAACGGAGGAACTACTACGTAGTAGTTTAAAGGGTATTTGAAGAGGTTTTAAATGAAATAAGAAAGCCGTTCCGATTGTGTGGACGGAACAGCTTTCTTTATAAGAGATATGTTTTTTTCTTACTTCATTACCTTGACAAAATAGGTGAGGGTCGGCAAGTGGTCGCTGAATCCATTCTGGAATGTAGTACCCGAGAATGTACGAAGTGGATACCCTTTGTATTTCCCTTCCTTTTGAAGCAGGAATGGACGGTTGAATACTTCGCTCTTCCAGAATTTCAATGTACTGCGGTCTTTGCCAATCAGGTTGCCCGATATAATTTGCTGGTCGAACAAATTCCATTGGTTCTGGTAGCAGAGAGAACCGATACCCTGATCGTATAATTTCCAGGTAGCATTGTAATATCCGTCAGGTTTTACCTCTTTAATATTCTTTTTAGCACCAAGTACCTCGCTGCAGCTCTTGTTGAACGGGTCATCATTCAAGTCACCCACAATGAGTACTTTTGCCTCCGGATTCTGTGCATGGATAGAATCGCCAATGTGTTTTACGATGCTGGCAGCAAATTCTCTCAGCGGAGAAGAAGCGGAACCACCGTAGCGTGAAGGCCAGTGATTTACAATCAGGTGAAACGGTTCCCCGGCCAGTATACCACTAACTAGTAGAATGTCGCGGGTTTTATAGTGCGGCATATCCGGCTTGTTGAAAGGATAGGTTCTGGCATCAATCAGTTTGAACAGTTTCGGGTTGTACAAGGCTGCTACGTCAATACCTCTGTGGTCGGGCGATTCGAAATGTACGATTTCATATCCCGTTCCACTGATGGGAGCTGTTTTTGTCAGGTCTTCCAATACTTTCCGGTTTTCCACTTCCGAGATACCGATGATAGCAGGGCCTGCCGGACAATAATCTCTTCCCAATTGAGAGATTACCTTGGCAATATTCTGTAACTTTTGTTCATACTTGGTCTGAGTCCATTCATACTTTCCTTCCGGAGTGAAGTCATCATCCCCTTCGTTGTTAGGGTCGTCCACTGTATCCCAAAGGTTTTCTAAATTATAGAATGCGGCTGCATAAACACCCAGTCTGTCTTGTGCAAACAGACTGGTGGTATATACACAAGTAATGAACAAAGTGAAAATAAGCAATCGTTTATTCATAACTTTCATGGTTTGATGTGTGCATTAATTGCTTGGAGTGGGTTCAATGGTTGTACCTCCGTCACCGCCGGTGCTGCCACTTCCTGGAACATAGAGTTTGACGCTGAATAATCGCAACCCACATGTATTATCACTGGCTGTTCCTGAAAATTCGAGTGTGGTACTTTCTGATATATTTACATTTTCTACTGTTAATTTAAATGGTATATTAGCTTGATTTTCGCTTTGAGTTACAATCTTGCTAGGTAGTGTAATATTTGTTCCATTGCATTTAACTTTTAGCGTGTTTAAATCTTGAGATGTACCTGTATCATACACGTTAGCTCCCACTTGGCATTCAAGTGTTGCTGTTGTATTACCCTGTGCATTAATACCTTTGATAGCAATAGTAATATCTTTTCCTGCAGGGAACCAGACGTTGCCAAGATTGTTTGAACTCCGAATAGTTGGTTTTTCTTCTGACAAGCATTCAAACATGTTAGCAGGATTGTCAAATCCAGTGTATTCATCTAAGTAAGGCCAGTACTCTCCATTTTTTTGAGGAGTACCAAAAGATTCTTGGAATAAAACGGTTTCACCACTTGGAGTTTCTCCACCTTCATTTCCACCTTCTTCATTGCTTCCGGTAAAGTCGCTTACGTCATTAGCAGTGCGTAAAGTAAGCTGCCAAGTACCTCTGAATCTTCCTAAGATACCTGTTACATTACCTTTTCCTTCTGGAAGTTTATTACCTGCAAAGCTGGCATAATTGCTGGTACGAATCATGATAGTATTTCCATGACTGTCGGTAATGTTTTCTTCACCGTAACCATCTTCTGGAGCAAAGATACCCTTACCACCATTCTGGAAAGTAACTCCGGTAAATTGCACTAATTTGAATTTATAGTTATCGGGAGCAGCGTTGATGGTACTGATGTCATCAATTACAACAGGCTTGGCATTTTCTGGATTAGCCCATCCGTCTTTGCTGACATGTTTTTCGAAATCTTCCCACGGTGTGCGGAATAAATATCCTTCTGGATGTCCTAGCTGTTGTTCGTCACCGTATACAGAAATACTCAATCCGTTCAGGTCTACATATACAGTCTGGCCTACCGGATAATAGTTGTACACACTGCTTTGGTCTACTTCCATTTCAATGGCACCCGTTTCATCTTGCAGATAGATTTTCTTGAAGATGTTTCCTGATTCATCGTTACCTGTAATGACGGCTTTAAGCACTTGGTCTTTCGTGATAATGATAGGCGCATCTTCAGCTGCTGCCGCATTTTCTGTACGCAATTCTGAAATCGTGATATTGGCTGCCGGACCTGTGTATTCAGGTTCTGTCAAGAGAGGAGCATCATAGTCTCGTTCACAAGCAAAGAGAGCGAGTGAGGCAATGAGTGGCAGACTGATATTTCTTAAAAGTTTCATATATTCTGAGTTTTATGTAGGTTAATGATTAAAAACGGTAGCTCACATTCAGGAAGCAGTTGATGCCCTGCATGTAGTAGTATTTTCCTCCAAAGCGTTCCGGATGGTCAAGGTCAAATCGTCCCTGTTCGTATCCTCCGGTACAAATGTCTTTCTTGTTCAATACATTGTTCAGGGAAAGATTGAAGTTGATAGATTGTCTTCCAGGCAAGTAGAAAATTTTTCCGATAGACAAGTCTAATGTATAGGCTGCCGGGAAACGTTCTTGTGTGGTCAACTGCTTGAAGGCATCGTAATACTGGTTATACGGAGTTACTTCTGTGTAGCTTGAAGCCAGGCGGCGGAGGGGAGCAGCTTCGATGTAGTTGCGTGCAAATCCGTTCAGGTTGGCTCCCAGGAACCAGTATTTGATGAAGTAACGGATTCCGAATGTACCGGCAATCTGTGGAACTCCACCTACGTAAACATCCTTCATGTATACTTGTTCTCTTTCTACTATCTTTCCGTTTTCAGAGTTCTTGATACCGTCAGGGTTGTTGCTGTAATAATATTCACCTACGGTTCCAGCCAAGTCGAAGCTCCAATGGTCATCCAGTTTGTAGGTAGCTCCCAGCTCAATACCTCTGTGAATGCGGTTTACTCCATACAACACGTGGTTGATGAATGTTCCTTCAATGCCGTCATAGTAGCTGTTGCGTTCCATCTGGTCATAGAAATTAGTCTGGAACACTCCGATACGTCCGGCCAGATGAGGAGTAGAGAAGATGTAGTTGATGTCGGCAGAGAGAACCCGTCCGCTCTTCATGTCATCAATGGTACGGTCTGTGATACGCGGTGATACGTATGCTTCGTTGGGCAACGGAGCTTCACTTCCATAACTGATGTTGGCGTTAATCATGTGACGTCCGTTGAACTTGTAGGTCAGTCCTCCCTTTACCATTAAGTCTGTGAACTGATGGCGCGCACCTTTGCCGAAAGAACTGTCCGGATAACGTCCGTTACGCATTTTACCATCACGCTGGAAGCTGGTGTAAGTCAACTTCATTCCGTAATAGTAATCCCAATAACGTGAATGATACTGATTCACTACCCAGGCATTCAGTGAGTAAATGTTCAGGTTATAGTTGTAACCGAAAATTCCTTCTTCGTACACTTTTCTCTGCGGGCGGTTCAAGTCGTTCTGAATTTTGTCCGGATCACCAGAGAAGTCTTGTTCTGCAAACTTATCAATATCCAGCACATATTCTGCTCCCAGCAGGTCGGCCACGGTCTTGAACTGGCGTGACTGAGTGTAGCGTGCACCGACTCCGGCTGTGATGTCGAAATGACGGCTCATGCGTGCGTTCAAAGTAGAGTTGAATGAAGTTTCCAACAAGTCACTGCGACGTTCTTCCAGCATGTAAACAGCTGCTCCGTTACCATTACGAATGTTGTTGGCATTAGCCAGGTAGAGGTCATCCCAGTTGATTTGTGTAAAGCTGGTCTGGTTAGTACGCCACAGCTCTTTGTATTTTAATTGAATTGCTTCATCTCCGAAGTACGAAGGCAGGTAGCGGTAGTAATCCGGGCGAGGGTCAGGAGCATTGTACCAGTTCAGGGCCGTATTACCGTAGCGGGCATAATGTGCTCCCACACCTGTAGTCAGCGTCATATTATCGTTGATTTTCCAGATGTGCGAAATGATGGCAGTCGGGTCGAATGCTGTAACCACCTTTGCATTTCTTTTCTCTCCGTTCTGGTATCCCCAGTTCGGGTTGTAAAGGTAGTTTCCTGTCAGTTCATACACTTCGCGGTAAGAACTACCTTGCTGTCCACGCTGTACCGGTGATACGAAAGCTACCATTGACAGACTATGTTCTCCTCCTTTCCATTGCTTTTCAGCAGAGAAGGCGAAAGAAACGTTCTTGTAGAAAGTTCCGTCGATGTTACCTTCATTCGAATAGCGTCCGCCAATAGAGGTAGTGAATGCCCATCCGTTGTCCTTCAGTCCGGTAGAGTAGGTAAACATGCCACGGAGATAATAGTTTCGGTTGGTATAGCTTAAGGTTAACTTTCCTCCAGGTGCATAGCTGCTGGCACGCATATTAATGTTTTCCGTACCTCCCAACTCACCAAAAGTAAAGGACGAAGGAGCTGTGAAGTTGGTGACATCACCGTTACGTGTCATATCGTTTAGTGCGCCTACCGCTGCATAGTTGAATACACCTCTGTTCTGGTCGTTGAATTCCACGCCATTGATGTATTTAACCTCCTGTGTACTGTTGTATCCACGTGGAGAGAAGCGTGCGGGTGAAAGCTGATAGGCAGCTTTATTTAGGAAAATATCATTTGACAGAATCACGGTAGAGCTGACGTCCTGTCCGGAGGTCTCCACGTCGTCATCCACCATGCCGGCATCGATGATGCCAATCATAGACACGTCTTCGTTTGCGTTAAGTTCAGTTACTCGGATAGGTTTTAGTTCAGTTACGCCTAAGTTTTCTACTTCAATGGAGACACTCTTGGGCGTAATCATTACGGAGTTAAGCTGAATGACGTAAGTTCCCGGCTGAATATTTCGGATGGTGAAAATTCCGTCCGCGTCGGTTGTGACTTGGCGGTTCAGTTCTGTCACCGTCACAATTACACCTGGAATAGGGTCATTGCTTACTGCTCCGATCACACTTCCTTTCACGTTTACATTTCCTTGTGCAAAAACAAGGCAAGGAAGGAAGAATGCCATGAAGAACAGTAATTTGTGTTTCATAAAAAATAATTGTTAGTTTAGTGTTATTTTATAAGGGGTTGAAAGAGAACATGAAAAAGTTTTATAGAGCTTTTTCATGTTCTCTTGTGAGGGGAATGGATCAAATTGTTATTGGATTTCAACTAATTCCATGTCGTCATAATAAATGTATCCACCAGCTTCATTGCTATCCATATTGCGGTAAGTTCTTACTTCATAACGCATTTTTACAGTGCCAGCAGGAGCTGTGAACTCTATTGTAACTTGTTGCCATTCTGCATTGTCTGCAGAGTAGTCGCTTTGCTGAATTTGTTTGTTAATATCATTAATTGTTTTTCCGTCACTACCTACCATGGCAAACCAATAGCGGCTACTTGCTTTTGTATCATTATCCAAGAACCAGTAAGAGATTCTATACTTCTTGCCGGCTGTGATAGCTACTTCTTGTTGAATCTTATTTGTACCACTGGCCGAAGTTTGTCTCAGTGAATTATTTCCACCATGTTTGATACTGGTCTCTTTTACAATTTCTCCTGTATTATATGTAGCATTGTCCCATGCAGTTGGCAATTTGCTGGTCCAGTCTTCGAATCCAGGGTTAGTTAATAAATTAGTTCCTTCTCCTGGTTCAGGATCGACTGTTCCTCCTCCTTCTCCGTTGGCAACTACTTTCACGTTTTTGATTTCCCAAGTACCGGCTGCATCGGTTGTACTTACATATTTGAATGCAAATTTGATTGTTTTTCCAGCATAAGCAGACAAATCGACAGATGAAGTTACAAATGTATAGTCATTGTTTGTTCCGTATTTGTCAATGCTCAACTGCTGCCAATTCTCAGCGCTTGTTTCAGTAAACCAGAGACTTATAAAGTTCTCAACAGGAGTTCCTATAAATTTGTGGGTATGGTCGAATGTCAGAGTTGCAGTGGTTGCCTGGCTCAAATCTATAGCAGGAGAAACTAACCATGATTCAGATGCTTTTGCGCCTCCGATATAAGCGCTGGCTTTCATATAATTGTCATCATTGAAAGTGTCATGTTTCCACACGTAACTTCCACCTTCCGGAAGCTGCTTGTCTTCAATGGTGAAGTTGCCTTGGCCAGTAGCAAATGATTCATCTAATGCTACAGTTTCTCCACCCGGTTGAGTTCCGCCGTCAAAGTCTACGTTGATGTCTCCACCTGGTTTTTCAGTCCAGTTGCTGATTGTTGCATTTCCTACTGTAACAACCGGTTTCCCATTGTTGATGGATAGTTTTGCATTAAAGCTTACATTTGTTCCTTTTTCAAAAATACTTGCGTCACTGATTGTATGAGTGAATGATTGACCGTTGAGATTAAAAGTCAGGTTGAGTGACGTCTGGTCGGTGCTTGCAGCTGTTGGGAGAATGATGGCTGTAGCCGTAGCTGTTGTACCTTGTGCATCTATGTACATCGCTACATCTTTGTTGTTGGTTCCTGCTGTAGCAGTCAGTGTTCCGTCAGCCAAGTTAAATTCACCTTCTGTACTGATACCTTTAATGTTTACCCCCAATCCGTTAAGAGTTTCAATTGTTTCATCTTTGGTTACATTCAGGGTGACTTTAGTCAGTTGGTGTGTAAATCCCAGCCTGATAGTGGTGGAAGTAGTTGCTGCTACTCCTTTAGTACCGTTTGAATAAATCAAGTCGATAGCAGCCGGATTGCTTTGGTCAGATACATTCACTGCAAGCTTATTGCCGCTTACACTTGTGGTATAAGGATAATATGCAATAAAGTCTACATTTCCGCTTTCAGGGAGATAAATGCCATTACCAGGAGCAGCAGTCAATGTGCCGTTGGTCTGTGCAATGTACTTTTTGTTTTGTGCGGTTGCAGCCTCAATTCCACTTCCTGCGTTCATCATGTAAATACCTACTTCGTCGTTTGCATTCCAAGTGTTACCTGAAACTCTTGACTGAATAGCTGTGGTAAATACGATGCCTTCACTTCCGTACCATTCGCTGTTGTCGTCATTGTTTGTACAACTCATTAGAGCTAGGGTTGATAATGCCCCCATGTACAGTAGATTCGAGATTTTCATACTAATTTATTTTTGAGAATGTGATTATTCTATTACCAGGCTGTCTTCTGGCTTTTAATGCTTTCTGTAATTTCCGGTCTGTCTGGGAAGAAAGTAAATCCGGTCATTTCTTCCAGTTCTTTAACGGACAGTATCCCCACATTGTAATCTCTATGGCTATAAGAAACGTTGTCTAGCTTGTAGGCTACAGTTTGGAATTGTCCGCTTACTTTTCTTGCTAATACCTTGAAGTAATATTTGGGAATTGCTATATTTTTGCCGTCATTATCTTGGGCATATTTAATTGTTTTGTCTGCAGCCGTAGTTGGCATGGCACCTGTTATGACGAATAAAGTGTCGGTGGCGCTATACCATTTTCTGACGGCATTTTCTAAATCAGCCCAAATAGCTTGATTCATTTTCTGTCCTATTTGAGGAGTCATATTGGTGTAGTAAAAAGTTTGGGCATTGATTGAGTATGAACGTGTTCGATCGCCACTCGGTATCTGATGTCCTCTGTCATATCCGTTAATACCTCCGGATAGGTTAGGTTGTAGATTTGTTGCCAGTTTATCATCATATCCCCATGCGTCTGTGCGTCCACTATCTCCTATGTACCAGCTGCACAGAGGGTATGCAACCCAATATGCCATTTTTAGATTCGTATCGTAAAGCATGCTGTAATTACGGATTTTAACACCATTCAGTGTACTGTTTTCATATGTTTCTCCTGTGTAATGAATAATATATTGAAGGTTGGGTTGTGCCAACTGTGACTCTGTGATCAATGGAGTTTCTGTCCATCGTGTATATTTAGCTTGAGGGTCGGTCGTAATCTCTCCCCCCTGATAATTCACATTTACATTATATATATATTTGCTACCTTGCTCAATGTTTCCAGAAATCTCAGTCTCAATTTCTTTGCTCTGTCCGTTCAGTTCCAGTTTGATTTTCAGGTTTCCGCTCAAGGCTTGAGGTAACAGAATGGCTTCTGCTTGTGTGGCTTCCTCATTTATAAATAAGGAAAAGGTTGTAGCTTCACCGGAAGAAGTAATGTTACCGTTAGAAAGATTAGCTGTTCCTTTTACTTGCAGTCCGCTGATAGAAGCTTTGATTCCTTTCAGGGAACTTCCAGAAGTAGATTTCAAATTCAGCACCAATTTAGCCAACAGATGCTTGAATTGCAGATTACCTTGTGGAGACGCCAATTGACGGTTTGTCAGGTTTACTGCAGTCATCAAGTCGATGGCGTTTTGTTTGGTTTGGTTATTTAAATCAATGGGATAGTTTTTATAGTCACTAATAGTTTCACTATAAGGATAATATGCAATGAAGTCGACCGCACTATTGTCTTCCGGATAGTATATGGGACTATTTTTGCTTACGAAATAGCCGTCTCCTTTAGATGTTGCATAAGGAATGTTTGTAGCCAGTACATTTTTATCACTATTGGCTAGCATAAATACACCAATTACGTCATTGGCTTCCCACGACGTATCGTAAGCTCTGGAATTTTGTGCATCATCTATGATAGAAGAGAATGTGATGCCTTTGTTATTCACTTCATTCTGGATGATGTTTGTTTCGTCATTCTGGCAAGATTGCAGAATACTTAGGGAAAGTATAATCCCTAATAGTGATTTCATTTTCATATTAAGAAACTGTTTTGAATTGATTCAAGAATAATGTTATAAGCATCTTCAGATCT
>OHLA01000527.1_pt1 | contig 15605 bp, 15 predicted proteins | sample 1568961 | NCBI WGS metagenome assembly OHLA01 (sample SAMEA3879530, study PRJEB24766) | human gut metagenome | biome: human-associated habitat; feature: feces | place: USA | collected 1985/1987
GTTTTGCATCCGTGCAAAACTTAGGGCACACACGCTAAGGCATCCTTGCCTTGCTTGCCCCTCCCGTTGCACCGAACATCTCTATCCCCACGACCATTGCAAAAGAACGATAATCCTTCGCTCGCACCAACCCTTCTCAAAACCTCACTATCCCTCGAAAATCGCCAACACCCTTGCCTTTAAATGAATGCTCCGGAAGTGCTATCTTGCAAAAAAACTATCGGTAGCTTTTTATCATAGTCAGAACTGAACGATATAGCAGAAGTATATCAAACAAAAGATTTAATCGTTTCTTCCTGTCAAGAAAAGCAAAACGGCCGGCATCTGCCGACCGTTCCGTATTATTCAATGTTGTTGTGGCTGTCTTTTATTTTCCTATTCTCTGGCGTATTTCCTTCAGTGCATCTGCACGGTTGACATTTGCCATAACCTTGTAATTTGTATACTGAGAATATATAACAAGAGTCATTCTTTCTTCCGCCACATTGATGACTTCGTTCATAGGTATTTCGAATTCCTGAAGCGACAATGTTTTTCCGACTATGTAATTTTCGTATACCTCACAGTACGATTTACTTTTAAGACACAGCGTCACAAACATTATCAGCGGATACAGTATGAAGAACAGAATTGCAGCGATGGTTATTATTTCACCTGTGCTTCCACCACCGAATGCGGATTTAATTCCTTTGTAATTGACCATCATAATGATTGCCATTATAATGAAAATCAGTCCGCATACTCCGATTACTGCCTTGCGGACAGCGAACGAAGATTTTGTCGATAAAATCAGTTTTCCTTTGTTGTTCATATAACTCACCTTTTTAATATTATTTTAAGCATTATCTGCTTAATTTACATCTGTTTCTTGTCTTATAAACGGTCGTTTAAACATTTAAAAGCATATAGCGCTACTTTTTTCGACAATCAAATTATATACTCATATTGCGTACAAGTCAACAGATATATTTGCGTTTTGTGAATTTTTGATAAATAATCTGAATTGCTGTTGTATAATTTCTACATGAATATCGGGTATTATTAGAAAGGGAAGGTGATGACATGAATTTTGGAGATTGCCTTAAAAGTATACTTGATGACAGGGAAATTTCACAAAGAGAATTTGCAAAACAGTTGAATATAGCGCCGACAACACTGAACGGATATATCAGAAATACACGTCAGCCGGATTTTGAACTTGTAAAAAAAATAGCTGATAAGCTTGGGGTGTCGGTAGATTACTTGTTTGGTACGGAAGGCAACCGTGATTACACTTTTGAAGAAAGAGAACTGATAATGAATTACAGACAGATGACCGACGAAAACAAAAAGCTGTTTAAGCAACTTTCCGCAGAGCTTGCAAAACATATATAAATCTGAATTTTTCAGGGAAACTGCGGCATAGGTGCTTCATCAGCAGAACAGATTTACACGGTTTTGTATTATTTCTGAATTGTCCGGATTGAACAGCGGAAAAATGCGGATAATATTCCGCAATGTATCGAGTTATAAAAATAAGCACAGCAACCATAGAGTTATACGTTGCTGTGCTTCAATCTATAGAAAACGGGTTATGCCACAGACCCTTTTTCTGCAAACTGAAACGGCCGGCATCTGCCGACCGTTCCTTTATATTCCGTTATAATTACTTGCTAATAACTACGTTCAGACCTTCTGCGCTTTCAACTGTGAAGTGCTTGTCTGTAGCTGTATGTGTAACAGTGATTGTATCGCCGTTTCTCTCAGCCATAACAGTAAGCTCAAGCTTAGCGTCCTTATCGTAGATCTTGCACTGAGTGTTCTTGCCGTCCTCAAGCTGATAGATAACGAGCTTTGCGCCCTCAACATAGTCATATGCGAAGTTACGCTCAAAGTTACCGTAAGCGATTATGCTGTTGGGCTTAGCATACATACCCATTGAGAAGTAGTCGTACTTCTTGTCGTACCAGTTACCGCCCTCAAGAACTTCTCCTGTCTGAATATCGGTCCACTTGCCCTTAGGCAGATAGAACTGAGCAGTACCCTCCTCGTTAAATACGGGAGCAATAAGCAGGTTATCACCGAACATATACTGTCTGTCAAGAGGTAAGCAGGCAGGATCGTCACTGTATTCCATAACCATAGCTCTCATCATAGGAACGCCCTTTTCGTGAGCCTTTACTGCGTTAGCGAACAGATACGGCATCAGGCGACCCTTGAGCTTTGTGAAGTGACGCAGAACGTCGCACGCTTCTTCGTCAAAGTTCCACGGTACTCTGTATGAGCTGTTGCCGTGAAGTCTTGAGTGTGAAGACATAAGGCCGAATGCAGACCATCTCTTGTATAAGTCGGGTGAGCCTGTAGCCTCAAAGCCCGAAATATCGTGGCTGAAGTAGCCGAAGCCTGATAAGCAGAGTGAAAGTCCTCCACGGAGTGTTTCAGCCATTGATTCGTACTGGCTGAAGCAGTCGCCGCCCCAGTGTACAGGGAACTGCTGACCGCCGACCGTAGCAGAACGTGCGAACAGACAAGCCTTGTCCTTGCCGTAGAATTCCTCAAGCACCTCAAATACACACTTGTTGTAGAGATATGTGTAGTAGTTGTGCATTCTGTAAGGATCGGAGCCGTCGCTGTATACAACATCGGCTGTGGGTATTCTCTCACCGAAGTCCGTCTTGAATGCGTCAACGCCCATCTCGCACAGTGTTCTCAGCTTTGCCTTGTACCACTTGCAAGCCTCAGGATTCGTAAAGTCAACGATAGCCATACCGGGCTGCCACATATCGCACTGGAATACGCCGCCGTCCGTCTTCTTGATGAAGTAGCCGTTCTTTACACCCTCGTCAAATAAGGATGACTGCTGAGCAATATAGGGGTTAATCCATACGCAGATTTCAATTTTCTTTTCCTTAAGACGTGCGAGCATAGCCTTGGGATCGGGGAACATTCTCTTATCCCAGGTGAAGTCGCACCAGTTGAATTCCTTCATCCAGAAGCAGTCGAAGTGGAATACCTCCAGAGGAATATCACGTCTTGCCATTTCGTCTATGAAGAACGAAACTGTTTCCTCGTCATAGTTTGTAGTGAATGATGTTGTCAGCCACAGACCGAATGTATATGCAGGAGGAAGTGCAGGCTTACCTGTCAGCGTTGTGTAAACGCCGAGTACGTCTGCGATTGTCTTACCGCCCATTACGAAGTATTCCATTCTCTCGCCCTGAACGGAGAAAGCAACCTTTGAAACCGTTTCGCTTGCTACTTCAAACGTAACGTTCTCAGGGTGATTTACAAATACACCGTAGTTTCTTGATGATACATAGAAGGGGATTGACTTGTATGTCTGCTCAGAGCAGGTACCGCCATCGTTGTTCCATACTTCTACCGTCTGACCGTTCTTTACGAATGTAGAGAACTTCTCGCCGAAGCCGTAGATGTTCTCGCCTACGGAAATGTTGAGCATCTCTCTTATTCTTGCAGGCTCGTCTGTAGATGCGTGTGCGTAGAAACGCTCCGCCTTTGTGCCTTCCATACGGTAGTCTGTGAGCCAGGGCTGTTCTTCGATATAAGAAGTTGTTCTCCAGCCTTCCTTTGTGAGCAGCTTTCCGTCATAGAAGTATTTTATATCCCATGCTCCGCCTGCCTTGCCGATTCTTACCGAAGTCTTGTTCGAAACAAGCTCCCAGTACTCGTCCTTCTCGTTTATAACAGGCTTGAAGTTTGTGTCCTCATATAATGTGAAGTCCGGACCCTTCTTTACAGCACCCTTGTAATGCTCAATCGTAACCTTGATTGAATCGGCAAGCGTAGATGTAAAGGTGATCTCAAGAACAGGACCGCCAAGCGTCATTCCTCTGTTACCGATCCACTGGTTAGTGGCATATACGGTTATCGAGTTGTCTGTAGCCTTTACCTCATAGATCTGAGTTGCATAGTTTACGTCGTAGCCCGACTTGTTCATCCAGAAACCGTCTGAATACTTCATAGATTATACCTTTCCTTTCAAAACGGCGGTCACGCTTCCGCCAAAATTTACTTTCCATACGGGTATGCCCCCGCTGCTTCTCGCTAAACGACCCTCCGCTCACGGCGCTTTGTGCACCGCACGCCTCACAAACTGTTATTGCATAATTTGTAACTTGCTATGTTTTTTACAACCCGTCACAGCCTTCTCAGCTCATCACAACCTGTCACAGCCTGCTTTGATTTATCACAGCTTTTCACGACCCATTTCAGCCTGCCTTGATTTATCACAGCTTATCATAACTTATCACAATCCGCAACGTTTTATCGCCGTTCGTGTAATCGTTTACCCGTTGCTTATTCTAACATATAAATTTACAAAAATCAAGGGGTTTTCGAAAAAATTTTTGAAATTATCAAAAGCCGCCTTTTAAAGCCTCCCAAACTGCATAATAAAGCACTTTTTATCACAATACCGAAAAACCGTCAGATGAAATGCCGGTGAATCTCAAAAGAAAAATCACAACGGAAAATTTTAAACAGAAATCCGACTCATACTTCTATATTTTTCCTTGCATTAAATGTTAATCAAGAGTAATCTTTTGCACTTTCTGCATTGCGTCTTACTTAATTTTACATCTTTACCGACACCTACTCACAATCATCACAATTCATCAACCTGTGCATATTCTGTCTGTTCTGCCAAAACCCCTTGGTAATGCGGAAAAACGCAGTTTATTATTATAATCGAATCATCACCTTGATATTTCCATTCACGGAATTTATTATCAAAGCATATACTACTCTTGTATCAACCATAATATACCATAAATTTACATAATGAGGTGATTTTTAATGTGTGGAATAGCAGGTTGGATAGATTGCCGCAGGCTGTGCGACAGCGCCGCAATAATGCGTAGAATGGCTCAGACAATGGTTCCGAGAGGCCCCGACAGCGGCGGTTTCTACACCGATGATAACTGCGCCCTCGCCCACCGCCGCCTTAGCGTCATAGACCCCGCCCGAAGTGCCCAGCCGATGACCCGTAAAACCGCCCTCGACAGCTACACTATCGTCTATAACGGCGAGCTTTACAACACTGCCGAAATCCGCTCTGAGCTTGAATCTACGGGCATTTCGTTCACCTCCTCCGGCGACACGGAGGTACTGCTCTGGGCATACATCACCTGGGGCGAGGCCTGCCTCGACAAGCTCAACGGAATATACGCCTTTGCCGTGTGGCAGGAAAAGGAAAAGCAGCTCTTTCTTGCCCGTGACAGAATCGGCGTGAAGCCGCTGTTTTACTACGAATACGCAGGCGGCCTTATCTTTGCGTCCGAGATAAAAACGCTCCTCGCCCACCCTATGATAGAGCCGGTAATCGACCGTGACGGCATTGCTCAGATAATGCTCTTAGGTCCTGCGAGAAAGCCGGGAAGCGGCATCTTCAAAGGGATCAGGGAGCTTCGCCCCGCCGAGTGTGCCATGTACTGCCGATGCGGCCTCAGAAAGCGCACCTACTGGTCGCTCCACGCCCTTCCCCATAAGGAAACCGCCGAGGAAACCGAACAGCACATAGCCTACCTCCTGACCGATGCCATAAAGCGCCAGCTTGTCAGCGATGTTCCGCTTTGTACAATGCTTTCGGGCGGTCTTGACAGCAGTATCATAAGCGCCGTTGCCGCCAAAGAATTTGAACAAAACGGCAGACAGCTCACCACCTATTCAATCGACTACAAGGACAACGACAAGAACTTCCACAGCAGTAAATTCCAGCCCGATATGGACGCACCGTGGATACGGAAAATGTCAGCGTTCATCGGCTCTAAGCACATCAATGTCGAGGTAGATACACCTGCTCTGACCGACGCTCTGGAGCTGTCAACCTACGCCCGTGACCTGCCGGGAATGGCAGACGTGGACAGCTCTCTGTACCTGTTCTGCAAGGCTATCAAGGGCAACTTCACTGTCGCTCTCAGCGGCGAGTGCGCCGATGAAATCTTCGGCGGCTATCCGTGGTATCACAACGAGGAAATTCTCTACAAACCGGGCTTCCCGTGGGCTTGCTCGACCGCATCCCGTGCGGGTCTGCTCTGCGACGGGATACTGGGCGACATCGACCCGAATGATTATGTCAACTTCTGCTGTAACGAAACGCTTAAGAACACCGAATATCTCGACACCGACAGCCGCAAGGACAGACGTATGCGTGAGATGTTCATGCTGAACTTCTATTGGTTTATGCAATGCCTGCTTGACCGCAAGGACAGAATGAGCATGGCTCACGGGCTTGAGGTAAGGGTGCCGTTCTGCGACCACAGGATTGCCCGTTACGCCTTCAACATTCCGTGGGAGATAAAGGCGGCAGGAGGCAGGGAGAAAGGCATTGTCCGCCGTGCGATGAAAGGCATACTGCCCGACGATGTGCTTTGGCGCAAGAAATCGCCGTATCCAAAGACCCACAATCCAACCTATCTTGCCGAAGTTATCCGCAGGATGAGGGCGGTGCTTGCAGACAAGGATTGCCGCCTTACCGAGATCGTCAGCCGTGAAAAGCTGTTACGGCTGTGCGACGATCCGACACTGTTTGAGGGGAATTGGTACGGTCAGCTTATGACCTCGCCGCAGATCTTCGCTTACCTCTTGCAGATAGAATATTGGCTCAGGAGGTATGATGTGAGAATTGACAGGCAATAGGCATAGAAAACGGGTATCGGCATTTTACCGATACCCGTTATATTTTACTTCTTTGTTCGGACTGTCAACAATATCTGCCGATTTTCTCAAGAACGGCAATAAACCGCTTGTCATCACGGATAGCGTTATATCTGTCCGCCTGCATTTTATCGTACAATTCCTTGCAGTCCGTGAAATCGTAATTCTTGATAGTATTGAACGGACCATATTCGAGATTATTTACAAGCAGAGATGTGTGCCGTGCATTTTCGGGTAGCGTATCTGACATTACAGCAAATTGAGCCGCTTTTTCAAGACTTGATAATGCGAGCTCATAATCGCCCTCAGACATAGCCAGATCAGCAATATACCTATGCGTAATTGACACTGTACCGCTGTAATTAAGATAATCGCCGTCATCAAATACAAGTTCAAGAATAGCAAGCGCCTTTTTCATTATTTCTATTCTTTCCGCATCGGACATAGTTTCATTCCTGTATCCGAGGTCAGCCAGATTTATTAACGCACACCAAAATATACTTGTATACCACTTTATTGCACGTTTCAGATGTGTTTTCTGCTGTTCTCCCTCATATAAATCCCCGAGAACTACTGTATCGGTACATCCTATATTTGGAAGCTTCTTAGCGTATTCAATCGCCTTTTCCTTTTCTCCGAGACTTGAATAGATATAGCAAAGCTGCTGAGTTGTTTGGTTAATAATCGCACCGTCTGTGCAATGCGATAAAATACGATTTCCTATTTCGGCAGCCTCACGATTGAAGCTGATTTTTTCTTCTTCGGACAATCCCCGACCGTCTTTGTATTCACAGAATGCCAGTTGATTGACAAGCCTGAATTGAAGCTCATAATTTGTAGGATAGGTTTTTACCGCATCACGCAGTAGCAGAATATTCTCATAGATCAAGCCCTTTGAGCCATTCTCTTCAAGCTGTCCGAGCAATTCTTTTAGCTGTTCCTCGCTCCTCCAATTCTCCATTCCCATAAGCTCGTCAAGAGTAATTTCAAAGTAGCTCACAATAGTCGGCAATAGCGTTATATCGGGATAAGTCGTTCCGTTCTCCCAGCGGCTCACTGCCTGTGCCGACACACCTAGAACATCAGCAAGCTGTTCCTGTGTAAGCTCACGCTGTAATCGGAATTTCTTTAGGTTTTCGCCAAGTTTAAGCCCTAGATTTAGCATAGTGTTTTCCTCCGTACTGTTCATTTGGAGCTCCTGCTATAATAATATTCGATTTCAGCAGATTTGTCTATAGCTCGTTTGTTGAGAAGATTTCAACTATAGTGAGAGTGATTGCCGGATGCTTACCGAACTTTGTTGATATATTATGAAGTCTAAAGTGCTTTTAATTTATACACATATAAGCTGAACCTAAGTCATATGGAATAAACCGTTCCGCAAATTCTATTACCGACTTTATTTGATTATATCTCCGGTTATCCTCTCCGTTTGTTCCCTCGATTATATCAATGATTCTTTCGTTTTGCATAAAAGTCAGTTTCCAGTGGTATCCGTCAATAAGTGCTTTACCGTGATTATCGGAATCATAGCAAAACAATTCAGAAGCCGCCGGGTTAATAATATGACCTGCCGTTTCTTTATTTATCCGAAACAGAATGTCATCATTGCTTTGGAACAAATCTCTGTATTCAATAAGACCGTTTCTGTGAATACACACTCTGTACCGGGACAGCAGATTACACAATGCTCTCTCAGATATTCCAGTATTATTTTCTTTTGGCTGTCCGGTTTTTCAGAAACAAGCTCTTTTATTTTCGGAAGCGATTTATCGCCATATTCATAAGCAAATCTCACGTCTATATGACTGCGTTCCATAGTAAGCCTTTCAATATCGAATTTTGATATTATGCAAAAGCGGTCACAGCTTGCCGCCGTGACCGCTTTAGTTTGTAGAAAAAAGTCTGTTTTTTCAAAAATGCCGGTTCTCTATCCCTACAAGAATGCTTTGTTGGCTTTACGACCACAATCGCAGGGAAGCAAAACAAACAGAGCGTTCATTTTAAGGAAAGGGTGTTGGCGGTTTTCGTGGGATAGTGCGGAAAATCTCAATGATGGTGCGGATGGGGAGCAATCCCCACCGTCACGGCTCGGAATAGTTTCAAAATCGTAAAGGCAAGACTATCTGAATACTGTACAGCAAGCCGAAAAACCTCTACAGCCGTGCCACCTCCCCTTTTTCGAGGGCGGGCATGGATGCCCGAAGTTGAACGCCCAAAGGCTTTGCATGGACGCAAAGCCAACAAAGCGTTCATTTAAAGGCAAGGGTGATGGTGTAAAGCAAGGGATGGTGCGGTTTTGGAAGAGGGTGTTGTAAGGCGAGGCGGTGGAGATGAGGCAATCCCTCCGTCTTGACAGCAAAAAATTTGCAACATAAAAATGGTTGGCATATTGCAAGCAGAAAGCAATAATATCAAGACTTGTGCCTTGCCGTCAATCCACCTCCCTTTGACAAGGGAGGCAAGTGTGATAGTGCAAAGCAAGGGATAGTGCGGTTTTGGAAAGGTTAGGGCGGGGCGAGGGGCTGTTAAGGATAATAATATAAAAGCGGTCACAGCATATCACCGTGACCGCTTATCTGCTAATTATTGCTTTGTGTAATCCCGCCGTTATTCTAACCTCAGGCTGACCGCCGACAGTTTCAAAGGCGGAATTTGAAGCGGCACATTGCCGTCCGCTTTATATTGATTATTGCTTTGTGTAATCCCGCCGTTCTGCTAATCTTAGCTGAACACCGACAATTCCAAAGGTGGAACTTGAAGCGGCTCACAGCCGCCCACTTATCTGCTAATTATTGCTTTGTGTAACTCCGCCGTTTCGCTATCCTAAGCTGTACTGCAACAGTATTAAAGGCGGAATTTGAAACAGCACATTGCTGTTAGCTGTCGAGGGTTTTGGGGTCGTCGATTTTTTCTCCTAAGAACTTGGGAAGCTCCATACCTGCCTGGTTGAACATTTCACCCATAGGCGGAACAGCTTTCATAATTCCGCTGATAAAGTCGGCTGTGGCGGTCTTGCCGTTTTCGCCCTTTGAGCCGCCGTCCCAAACGGTTACCTTGTCTATCTTGATGTTCTTGATAGCTTCTACCTGTATCTTCATCAGCTCTTCCATGTTGTTTGCAAGAATCAGCTTGATAGCGCTGTCTGCGTTTCCGCCTGCGGCATTTACAAGCTCTCTCATACCGTCAGCCTGCTTTACGAGTATCTCCTGAGCGCCTCGTGCCTGTGCTTCCATCTTTGCAAACAGAGCGTCAGCCTCACCCTTTGCGGTACGGCGTGCAACCTCTGCCTTTGCCTCTGCCTCAATCTCAGCCTGCTCCTTGGCAATCTTAGCCTTAACGATAACGTCTGCCTGCTGAGTTGCGGTTTCGAGAGCGGCACGGGTCTGTTCTGCCTGCTGCTGTGCTATGTAGGCTTCTTCCTTTGCCTTAGCTGCCTGAACAGCTTCTGCGGCAGTAGCAAGACGCATTGATTCCGCTTCCTTTTCACGTCTTAAAGCCTCAGACTGAGCGACCTCAATCTTGGACTCGTTCTCACCCTTGATAGCAAGAGCGTTTGCGGCAGCGACCTGTATACGCTGGTCACGCTGTGCGTTAGCCTGACCGATCTCACCGTCACGATCCTTTTCGGCAACGGATTTCTTTGCATCGTTGATAGCCTTTGCGGCAGCTTCCTTACCGAGTGCTTCGATATATCCCGACTCATCGTTAATATCTGTTACGTTAACGTTGATAAGACGTAAGCCTATCTTCTTAAGTTCAATCTCAACGTTGTTTGATACGGCAACAAGGAACTTGTCACGGTCGTTGTTTATCTCCTCGATCTCCATAGTAGCAACTACAAGACGTAACTGACCGAATATGATGTCCTTTGCAAGCTCCTGTATCTCGTTCATTCTCAGACCGAGCAGACGCTCAGCGGCGTTCTGCATTATACCCGGCTCTGTCGAAATACCTACTGTGAATCTTGAGGGTACATCAACACGGATATTCTGCTTTGAAAGTGCGTTCTTCAAGTCTACATTGATAGATATGGGCGTTAAGTCCATAAACTGATATGACTGGATGATGGGCATAATGAATGCCGCACCGCCGTGTACGCACTTTGCGCTTCTTGCCTGACCGTTCTTGTCGCTTCCGACTTTACCGTAGATAACAAGTATCTTATCCGAGGGACACTTACGGTATCTTGATAAGATACCCATCAATAATGCGAATACGATAACTACCGCAACGCATATTGCAATTAAAATTTCGGGCTGCATGAATATTTCCTCCTGTAACTTAGAAATTGCTTTATTGCTTATTTATCCTTTTCAACCGCCACGACATCGCCACGCACGTCTATTATCCGCACCTGCGTTCCCGTGGGGATTGCTTCCTGTTCATCGGTGACAGCCGAAAGCTCTATGAAACGCTCTCCTGCCGCTATTGTCACCTTTCCCTCTCCGCTTTCGTTTGCGGGAATAGGGATATATACCCTGCCCTTTTCACCGAGCAGTCTGCGCACGTCAAGGCTTCCGTCCTGAGTGAGCTTTCTTGTAAGCTGAAGCACCTTTGCAACTCCGAGCATCGCAAGAAATCCCAGCACAAGTGCAATTATTATTGCTATCGCAACGTGAAGTCCGAGCGAGGTACATATAACACCCGTCCAGCCGAATACGCACAGGAATGTCATAATTCCCTGCAATGTGAAAAGCTGCATTGTGCCGAAGTCCACCGGATTCGAACCGTCGCCGGTCGTCATATGGTCGCACCCTTCTATTGCGTGAGCCGCCATATCCGTCGGTATGTCCGCAGGAACATCGGCAGGCATATCGGGAACATCTCCAAGACCGTCTATTCCGCTCGTGTCGCTGAACTCAACGCCTTCTCCTCCGTGACCTATACCTATCATAAGCAGGATAGTCTGTATCACTATAATAAGCGTTGCGGGTATGGCTATGCAGTAAAAGACCTGCATTGTAATACCGAGCGAATTCCACCATTCAAACATATCTTCCACCCTTTCTTTTCATATAATACTGCTGCCAGAACATTTTTCACAGGCCATCCGTGAATGTCGGGTCTGTCACTTGTTGTAATAGCCCAACGTGAGAAGTATAAGAAAATTCTTGTCGGTCAGCGTCCATTGCTCATTTACATATTTGAACTCGATAGTATACTCGAATTCTTTCGATTTGAACTCCTTGTCGCCTATAACGCTGTCTATATAATCCATCTGTGCATTGTAGTCATTCTTGAATTCCGAATTTATCTTTGAATCGGTCTTTTCGTTGAACTTCTCCATATCAAGAGCGGTAAAGGTACCTGTGACACTGCCTGTTCTGGTTTCCTTGTCAGCCTTTTCGGTCAGATTATCATAGGTAACATAATTATCGAATATAGACGCTAAGGCAGCGGAATATCGTGAGAGCCATTTTGCGTCATAATCTGTGCCTGTATCGGTAAAATAAAGCTCCATACTCATTTTAGAGAAGGTACGGCAATACTCCGCAAGACTGTCATAATCCTTGCTTTTTGCAAGCGTGAATATCTTTTCAACGGTTTCCTTAGGAGAAAGCTGTACTGCGGAGGTTTCTCCCTTATCAGAACAGGCGGTCATCGCAACCGCTGTCGAAACCGCACAGAAAAGAGCCGCCGCCCTTAATAACGTTTTCTTTAATCTATATGAAAATTTCAATTTCAATATCCTTTCTGCCTATAGCAGATCTTGCTATGTAAATTTAATTTACCTTAATTATAGCACATTTGAACGAAATGTCAATATCAAACTTTGCAATTGTAAAAAATAAGCAGTTTGCACAATATAAGCCTATGTTTTTTGTGCAATACACAGAAAAGCGACATTATTTGCACCGCAGATAAAAATTTTTCGGCAAATGCACTTGATTTTTTTACGGCTATCTGCTAAACTATCAATATAAAAGGTAAATTAAATTTACAGAGGCTGTTTAAAGGTAATTATTCGTAACCGTCTGAACGATAAATACTTTATCAATGCGGAAGGAGTGAAAATATGAATTCTGAAGAACTGGGAAAAAGAATTAAAGAAGCACGACTTGCCAAGAAGATGACTCAATCCGAGCTTGTCGGAACGTTCATTACAAGAAATATGCTCAGCCGTATCGAAAGCGGAAATGCCTGCCCGTCCGTGAAAACGCTTGAATATCTGGCAGGGCGGCTTGATCTGCCTGCAGGTAGTCTCATATCCGACGAGGTGCAGGGCGAGGAAGATCCCGACAGAAACGCACAGCAGCTTATAACGGTAAAGCGGCTGTACAAGGAAAGTGATTATCCTGCCTGCATAAAGGCGGCGGAAAAGCTCAACGGCAGTGAGTTTGAGGACGAGGGGCAAGCGATAACGGCACGCTGTTGTATAGCTTTATCGGAAAAAGCCATGAACAGCGGAGATAAAGCGGCGGCAATAAAATACGCAAAGCAGGCGCTTGAGCTTGCCGACAAGGGCATTTACAAGAGCCGTGAGATAAGCGTTGACGCAACGCTGAAGCTGTCGGAGATCGCAGGAGGAAAGTAATACGAATCTCATTATAGATTGTTATGTGATATACTTTTCAATGCAGGAACAGTGGCCGGCACAAGCCCCATACTGCCGAAACCGTTAAGGATAATCTGCTGTGTGCCGGCATCACCGGCTTTTGCCGTGATAATTGCGATACTGACTATCGTTACGGTAAAATGTGTGCAGGATATGCCTGCTGTAAGCATACTGCTCGGCGTTCTGATATAATTATGATATTTTTGCTTCTGAGCATATTCAAAAGAGCTTTCGGAACAGGAAAAGATAAAAAATGATTGACAAAGCTCTTTTTTTGGTGTATAATATTATCGTTGTGATGTTGGAAGATATCACAGGATATATGCAGACGTATCGAAGTGGTCATAACGGGGCTGACTCGAAATCAGTTTGCGAGCAATCGCACATGGGTTCGAATCCCATCCTCTCCGCCAAAAAAGTCCAGTAAACTCAAGGGTTTGCTGGACTTTCCTTTTTTGTCCGACTCCTTGAATTTTCCGATTTTCGCGTTGGAACGGCGTTAGAATTGGCCGTTTTTGCGTTAGAACAGCGTGTTTTTTTAGTCAAAAACCCGGGTTCAAATCCGGTTCTGTTATTTTGCCCTGCTCGGTTACATTTTCCCAGCGGCTCCCGAAATCATCTGACCTCGGAAGGAGCATTCCCTGCTCCATGGCCTGCGCCGAGGATATTTTGGATCTGTAGTCGAGATGGGCATAAATATTAGCGGTCGTGCTGAAATCCGAGTGGCCGAGCCATTCTTGGATTTGCTTTAACGGCACGCCGTTGGCCAGCAGCAAGCTGGCGCAGCTATGGCGAAGATCATGAAACCGCATCTTCGGCATCCCGTGTTTTGCTATGTACTTAGGAAAGTACTCCGTCAAATAGTTCGGGCGCATGCGCTCTCCCAGCTCGTTCACAAAGACATAACCGTCGTAATCGTAGTTATAGCAATTGCCGCAAACCTTCTTGTTGAGTTCCTGCGCTTCCTTGACCTTTTGAAAGTAGTCGCGGAAGCTCCCCACCAGGGGAAGCGTTCTCAGGCTCGATTTGGTTTTAGCAGAATCCTGCTCGATGATCTTCATGGTGCCGTCGATCGTTGCTTCAGTGACTGTTCGTTTGATGGTCAGCGTTCCGCGATTGAAATCGATCGCATCCCACTTTAGCCCGAGCACCTCGCCACGGCGTAGTCCATAAAACGCAGCAACTAAAACCGGAAGCTCCAGCCGCGTTCCCTTGACAATCTCGAACAACTTCTGCATTTGCTCCGCATCAAGGAATGTCGGCTGAAACGAGTTCTTCCTCGGCCTATCCACCTTCATAGCAACATTCTGCGGTACCATGTCGGTTTTCATCGCATACTTCAAGGCCTGATAAATCACCGCATGATAGTGGATAACGGAATTCGGCGTGACGGTTTTCAGCTTCTCCGTATAAAACTGTTGGATGTGCCGAGCCTCTAGTTCTTTCAAGGTTAGCTCCTTTTTGCGGAAATACGGGCCAATCGTGCTTTTGACCATTCCTTGATACGAGCCGAATGTTGCGGGCTTGATTCTCGCTCTGACAATCTCAAGCCATTGATCCAAATAGTCTGCAAAGAGCATATTCGAGCTTAGTTCTCCGGCAACCCGAGGAATCTCAAATTCGCTGCGAATACGAATAAGCTCCTGTTCTGCCCGGCGCTTATTACCTTTTTGGGGCAATCCTGTCGATACCCATTTTTGATGGCGCTTTCCTGCTGCGTCCTGATAGCTGAGAACGGCATAATAGTAGCCGTTCTTCAGCGCAAGAGTTCCTGATACCATTTTTATTACCTCCGGAATCATTGAATTGTATACAGGCATCTCCCACCGACATCTATATTTTATTCGGTCGGTGGGAGATACTCAAATATGCGATCATCAAATCAGAGTTCAAATCGCACTTTTTCCCTGATCCATGACATACTCAATGACATTGACCTTGGGTATCCGGAAAGCATTTCCGATTTTCAGGCCTCTGATATACCCATCATTGATCAAGTCATAGGCAAGATGGCGGCTGATACCAAGCATCGATTGGAGCTGAGTGATGTTCACAATGTCCGGATACTCCGGAAACATCATCAGGTACAGTTCTCTCAGCTCAGACTTTTTCATTGCCATTCGTCTGCCACCTCATCTTTCTTTTCCGCTTTGGAGTAGATGATGAAATCGTACCCGTTGCGATAATTACAGAAATCACAGCGTTCTTTTGCTTGTCCGTGATTCTCCCGCACGATCTTATAGATTCCTGTGTCGAGGAACTGACCAAGGCAAACCGGGCAAAGGCACAAATACATCGGTCTATTCAAAACGGAGTTCTTCTCGCTCAAATGGTTCATATTCTGCTGCTCCTTTGTTTTCGAAATAATCCCTTCACTTGGTAGGCAACGAAA
>OHLA01000528.1_pt1 | contig 15602 bp, 19 predicted proteins | sample 1568961 | NCBI WGS metagenome assembly OHLA01 (sample SAMEA3879530, study PRJEB24766) | human gut metagenome | biome: human-associated habitat; feature: feces | place: USA | collected 1985/1987
CATGTTATTTTTCAGGTGAGAAATAAAAAACGTATTGTAGCATCGTTATAAATGAGAGATTATCAATAAGCGTAGATTTATAGGCTTCAATCGGCTTCCCTTCATCGGTTCCTCTGTCTATCTCAAATTCTCTAAACGTTTTTGAACTGTTTATGTGTCCGTTGGTAAATTCGACATATAAGCTTCCCTTTGATAGCATTTCTTTAGCGTCTTCAACTGAATCCATGATGTACGCACTCGGAACTAAATCATATATCAAAAGAATCATAGATTCATGTTTAACTTCGGTACAGATTGTTATCTGTGTTTCTACTGTTGGAATGTTATTTTCAGCTTTCATATTCAGTTTTGATTTTCATTAAAAATTCAGATGATAAAAAGAGGTGTGGTGTGGTATGGTACATCCCCTATAGGGGGTACTACCACACCACACCCTCTTATCTGTGGTATGGTAGTGTGGTAGAGTACCACACCACACCTTAGAATGGTAATTCCCCCTCATTGATTTGATATGTTGAATATGGTTTACCTTCCAGAACTTTCAGGTACTCACCCTCGATATAATAATCAATGAACTTTCTCGCAGGCTGGTCGCTTATCGTAAAGTTTTCCATGATGGCACTAGTCAACTTTCTTTTTGATACTGGTTCAGAAGCGGCTTTTCTCAAGAAAGACAAATGCTGTTCCTCTGTGAAATCTGATGGTTGCTTGCCTTTTGATTGTGACTTACCCAGATTAGGATTCAGAGCCAAATTCTCAAAGGCTGTTCTGTCTCCGGTTTCACTGAATACAAAGTTTTCATCCATTTTTAGCACAAAGGAGGATTGTTTGTACTGACTGCCAAGATAATTGCCTTTTACGATGCAGAAGTGGCGTAGTTCGGGATTCGTTCTATCAACACGTAGCTCTATACCAAGTCTTACCGATGCTTCAAGGGATTGACTACCTACAAAGTTGTTCTTTGACGGGGTAAGATCTTCTGTTCTCTTTCCTGTGTGGTGGAGAAAGAGGAACAAACACGAATATTTTTCTGCCAGAACTTTGAATTTATTGACAAATGCTCTCGTTTGTGCAGCATTGTTTTGCTCTTTCCCGTCAAAAACATCTGAATAGGCATCAACTATTACAAGGTCGGCAGGTTCGATGGAAAGTTCATTGTCAAGTTCTGAAACAATGTTCTCGGAGTTGAACATGAAGCGTAAATTCTGTAAATCATCAACCGCATCTCCGTAGGTCTTTTCGTGCTTACTAAGCAAGTAGGATGTAGCGTCTTCATCATCTTCTGTTGCTACGAATATACAAGAACGACGAATGCCTTTGTACTTCCAGCCCAAGAAGTCACGCCCGGTTGCTACTGAGATTGCCATATTTCGTAATAGCATAGACTTTCCGGCATCAGAGCTACCAGCGAATAAGGCAACGCCCTTACGGGGGAATACTGGAGCAAAGAGCATTGGTATTTCTTGCACTCCTCGTTTTATCAGGTCGGATGCACGTCTTATTTTCCGGTTTGATTCCTGATTGATTGGTTTTTCAAATTCACCTGCTATTTTTTCTGTAGCTTCACTCATTAGAACCTCCTTTCTCTGCCAGCCAATAGAGTTTACAGCCATTGGATAAACGACAATCCTCTATTTGCCAACCTTCTTTGTGACGAAGGACGGAGATAAGCTTCCGGGCATCGTTCGTCCCTGCCAAAGAATTGAGTTCTTTAGCGGTAAACTTGCCACCGGATGAAAATAGTTTGCGTACTGATTGGATAAGTCGTGCGGAATCAGTACTTTTGTCTGTATAATCGTGCCCAAGATATTTAGAGTTGTTCTTTTGCTTAGTCATAGGGGCAACTCCTTTCTTATTTGTTGAGGATAATATCAATATCAGACTGCTTATATAGTCTTTTACCTCCGACCTCTATAGGGATAAGATAACCTGTTTTAGCCCATCTCCATAACGTCGAGCGATCCACTCGTAGTTGTACACTTACTTCATCTGGAGTAACATAGGTTTCATTTTTCTTGGCAAGAATAGTATTCTCTAATTCTTCTTTGGTAGAACGAATTAGATGATTTGCGAATTGCATTAGGTCATTTGTACCAATCGTTATCGATACATTCACACCGCTTTGGATAATTTCTTGTAAACTCATAACTTTTGCTCTTATGATTCGCCTTTCCCCGATAGGTAGCTACTGCTATTGGTTGTTTGACGATAGCAAAGTTATGTAGGTTGAATTAGCAATAGAACGAAATGAAAAATCCATATTATCCACGAACTGAATATGGATAATATGGACAATATGGATGTATGAATGATATTGTTTTTATTTGAATTTGTTGGGTATTAGTGGGGGCTTATATGCCAAATTAAATTCATTCTCTATAGTTTTCCTATTAGTAGCTGTATCTTCAATCTGAAATGCAGCCTTAGCCAAATTCCAGAGACCACCGCCTTTTTTACTCGGAATCTTGCATAATATTTTTTCTGTATAACTTTGAGCAATGAACTTTGCGAGCTCTTTTACTGTGTCGCACTGCATACCCTGATAGAGCCATTTTTTCTTTTGATTGCTGTCAAGGTTAAGGTAGGTAGTAATTTGGCAATAGCCTCATCGCTGATACCTTTTTCTTTCAACTCGGCATTCACATTGTCCAGACCGATTTTATCTAGTTTATCAATAGCCACAGTGATATCCACGATCTTATCTGCCTCACCGATAATCTCCGCAATGCCCGTCAAAATCTTACGGTTATTGATCTTGATGCAAACACGGATACCAAAGCGAGTAAATACAGTATCGACAATCTGCATTAATTCCACCTCGTTCAGTAAAGAATCACTACCTACCACGTCAGCATCACATTGATAGAACTCACGATAACGGCCTTTTTGCGGACGATCTGCACGCCACACAGGTTGTATCTGATAGCGTTTGAAAGGGAAAGTTATTTCATCACGGTGCATCACCACGTAGCGGGCAAATGGCACTGTGAGATCATAACGCAAACCTTTTTCACAGAATTTACTTGCGAGTTTGGCTGCATTACGGCTCAGCAATTCCTCATCGGTTAGTCCGGAGAAATAATCACCTGAGTTCTGTATTTTAAACAGAAGTTTATCACCTTCTTCACCATATTTCCCCATCAGTGTGGAAAGCATTTCCATTGCAGGCGTTTCAATCTGTTGGAAACCATAGAGATGATATACATCGCGAATGGTATTGAATATATAGTTACGCTTCGCCATTTCTACCGGCGAAAAGTCACGGGTTCCTTTAGGAATACTGGGTTTTGCTGCCATAATTGTTTCAATTACTATTAAAATCGGAGGGCAAAGTTACAGTTTTTTATCGAGATAAGAAAAGGGATAAGGCGGTTTTATATAAAACAATACCCGTTGGCAGAATTAATTTCTTTCTTGTAAAGGTTATGGGCTAAATGAAAAAAATCAGAGAATATGTCAGCGAAGCTAATTGAGATAGTATTACTTATCATTTACTTCATTCCTACACGCAAGGAGCTAACTCCGCCAACGAGTAAAACAATAATCAGACTGGCACATATCTGACACTCCGCACGTTGACACCAAATGTTTCCCCTATTGAAACTAAGTGTTTCTCGGTGTGAAACAGAGTGTTTCAAGCAATGAAACAGAGTGTTTCCCCTATTGAAACAGTCGGTGTCACCTGCTGAAACGGAAGACAGTGTGCGCGGAGATCTTTGCGAAGTCTACGGGAAATTATCCGCATTTAGAGTGAAAAAGAGTTAAAACAGCACATTTTTCGCATAGATTCGTGTAGAAAAGCTCAATTCGGTAATTATCGGGCTACTCACTATAAATCAACTAGATAGATGGAAATATTGTAAACATTCACTGCAAAATTAGTGCTGGCAAACAGTTTACCAGCACTAATTTTCAGGTTGCCAGCACACCTTCAAATGCCGATCAATAAAGGGTTTGAGGTACACCTGTGCAGGAGTGCTGGCAAAAAACTCTTTTGTATAATTGAGCTTTTTGAGTTCACCCCTTCCAGACAATTAGATTAATTTATCGGACATGTTGTATCTATACATCGGACGCGCAGCATCTATATATCTAACACCACCCATATATTAATGCTGATATTTTAACTCATGCAGCGTGCATTTTGGGTAATCCGTTCTTTTAATGGAATTTTTGTATGCTTCATGAAAAGAAATCGTATTTTTGAAGCCTGATTGAGGAAGGAAACAATGCAAAAAGAGTAAAGCCATGAATATTGAAGAATATCGGGAATATTGTTTAAGCATCAAAGGAGCAACAGAAAGTTTCCCCTTTGGCGAAAATACCCTTGTCTATAAAATCATGGACAAGATGTTCACTTTTGCTCCATTAAATCCTAAAGATGGACGATTTTGGGCAGACACAAAATGTGACTCCACCAAGTCGACAGAACTGATGGAGCTATATAATGGCATTGCATTCGGCCCGTTTTCCGACAAGAAACACTGGATTACCATATATCTGGAAAGTGATGTGCCGGATAGCCTTATAAAGGAATTAATCAATCATTCAATAGAAGAGGTAATCAAGAAATTACCTAAAAAGAAACAACAGGAATATCGCAGTACTTTGGGAATAAAAGATGAAAATTAATACAGAATGAGATATGGAATGAGCATGCTTGATAATCTCCATTATATTCAAAACAATGGAGAAAAAACTTTCTTAGCAAATCAGAATAAAAAATATGCCTGTCCTGAATGTAATAAGCCAAGAACTGTACACTACGATTATTGTATTTATTGCAAACAGGAGAAAAGATAGAATGAAATAAAATAGAAGCCTCCCAACCTCCTCCTCACCCGCAAGAAAATTAAAAGATTCTTATACCAGGATCGTAATTAAATGCGTTTATTCCAATTCTCGCTTTTCAGATACAGATAGGAAAGCAACAGCAACATACCCCCGTAAATATATTCACTTGTCCACGCTATAGCGACATCCACTTGCAGGTACATAACCATAACAACCACATAAACAACATAAATGGAAATGGTTATCAACATGATTTTCATAGACCGGCTTGTATTTCCTGTGCCGGAAACAGCATTAAACAGCACCAGTCCAGGAGCTGAAAGGAGATATCCTAATAACATGATGTACATAGTAGGTAATGCTGCCTGTACCAACTCCTGACTATTGGTATATATCTGCAATAACACGGTAGGGAACAAAGCGGACAGCAATAGGAACGGTATACCTATCATATAAGTTAATCGTATGGCACGTTTACAGGCAAGCCAGATTTCGCTCTTCTCTTTTCCACTCCCTAATAGATTACTTACCATAGAACTGGTAGTATCGGAAAAAGCAAAAATAGCCATAAAGAAGCAAGTATTGATACTCCTCATGATATTGGCTATCGCCAAAGGACGCTCTCCCAAATGTTCGATAGCAATGAAAAACAAGAACCATTGTGAAGGAAACAATATGGACTGAAGCATGGTCCAACATGAGATATTCCAAATGCGTTTAAATTCGGACAGTTTGAAACTAAACTGTTGGAATAAAGCATATTTTTTCTTATCCACTTTCAGCCAGGTGTATGCCACATAAAACAGTAACGATACCAACTCTGCCAGCGAAGAACCTATTGCCGCACCTGCAATACCCAAAGCCGGGAAACCGAATTTTCCAAATATCAAAATATAATTGAAAACAATATTACTGAGCACCATTACTATAGAGTTAAGCGTAAGAGTGCGCGTCTCAGTGATACCAATGTAGAAAGCCCGGAACAGAATTGCAATAAAGGAAAAGAAAAGCCCGTACCTCCTCCACTCCAAATAAGAAGAAGCAGCGGCATAAACCTGATCGGAAGATATCAGACGGCTGAGAATATGTGTTGTAATAGAGTCACACAAGAAAAACATGACGGCTGCCAATGCCAGCAAGAAAAAGGCACCTTGCATGAATATTCCACCTATTTCGCCATACTTCCGCTCGCCATTTTTACGCGCAATCAGAATTTGGACACCGATGCTGAATCCAAAACCGAGCATATAAATAGCCATATACAACACTCCCGCCAACGCGGATGCTCCCAACTCCACTTCACCTACGTGACCTAAAAAAGCTGTATCCGTAACATTTATCATGTGCTCCATCAGTAAACTGATAAGAATAGGATACGCTATTAGCCAAATTTGCTTATAACTGAAATTCATAGATAAAGTCGATTACCACCAATTATGATCTGTCATTCAGGTGAATAATATGACAAGACAAAAAGGTGTGCCAAAATAGGAAAAGTGAACGTAAATTACGCGAATCACGCAAATAAGTAGTTCATTAATCATTGATTTTCAACAACATGAATCTTATATTATTTGTACAATTTGCGTAATTTGTGTTCTAAACTTCATTTTGACATACCTTCTCTACTTATGTCAGAAGTCAAACTTCTCCAACTTCATGGAAGCCAGTCCCTGTATTTTGGGAACCAATGTAACAAAATGCTCCGCTTTCTCATGAGCAGACAGCGATTCTGCATCTTCCCAGGTTTCGCAAATCATCAGGACATCATTACGGGTAGCGCTTTCGAAAATATCATAGGCAATACAACCTTTATCTTTCAAAGAAGATGCCACCAACTCTTTTGCAGCTTCCAACACCGCAGCACGGTTACTTTCACTTACTTGAATAAAAACATTCAGTCTAATCATATTTGTACAATTTAAAAGTGTGCTGCAAATGTAAACAGAAAAATCAGAAATGCTGATTATTTATCTGCATAAATACCAACGCGGTTTCCCTCCGTATCAACAAATACAGCGAAGTATCCCCTACCCTCTGCCTCAATCTTTGTTCTGGGAATAACGACTTTTCCACCTTTTTTCAAAATTGTTTCAAGAGTAGGCTCAATCTCATCTACATTGAAATGAATGAGCACCCCTTTTTCAGAAGGAAGGAAATCAGAAGCATAAGAAACTGCTCCGACAAATTCATCCCCTTCAGTGAAAAATGCCATCTTCTCTTCCTCACATTCGCAAGTCGGAAGTTTCATATTCAACACGGTTTCATAAAAGTCGATTGCCCGACGGAAATCAGCAGCTGGAATTTCAAAAAATGCAATTAGTTTTTTCATTTTGTTTTCTTTTTATGGTTATTACTATGCCTTTGCAAAGACAATGCAAAAATAGGGCAAGCCGGTAACCTTCAATAGAAGAAAACAGACATCTTTAAAGAGTGGAAAAATAATCGGAGACAGGGGCACAGACAGATAGGTATTCGGCAGGGGTATAGCCGGAGAAGAGTTTAAACTCCTTAATCATGTGAGATTGGTCGGAAAAGCCACACTCATAAGCTACCTGGGCAAAAGGTAACGCCGGATCTTGTTGCAAAGTATAAAGAGCACGCTGCATGCGCACAATACGAAGGAATTCTTTAGGAGTAGTACCGATATAATCAGCAAATATACGGCCAAACTGCTTGGAACTGAGGCACGCTACATCAGAAAGCTCTAATGTGCTGACCTGTGGATAGAGGTTTATTTCACTCAAAACCGTAGAAAGTCTTTTCAGATTGTATTCGGAACAGGAAACCAAACGATGGAAGAAAAAGTCTTCAATCAAGTGGATACATTGGTCATTATCCGGAGTATCCACGATTCTCCGGGATAAATCAGAGAGTTCCGTATCTTCCACTTCATCCGTAGAGATATTCTGTCCGAAGAAAAGATGCAGCGGGATTCGCAGGAAAGTCTTTGCCGCATAGGGCTGGAAAACCACTGTTATCATTTCAATCATTCCCGTCGACATAACGTCGGAAAAGCCGAAAGACTGACCGCAAATAAAAGATTGTGGTTGTAATTGTGAATTTTGCAATGATACTAATTGCCTACCCTTATGAAATACCAGTTGCATACAGCCAACAGGCAATGTCCGTTCCGACACAGGAGTAAGAGCATCATCCCGTAATATCCAATAATAACGGATATAAGGAGCCAATGCAGGAGCAGGTTTCACGATACGAAAAGTTTGCATACGACAAATATATGATATATCTCATGAATTGCCGCAAAAGTAGACAAAAGGAATGGGGAGAAATAGTAAAAAAGGGACATTCCCTACTTATTATTCACCCCATAGCCAAACAAAGCAAAATCACCGTAACAGGGATCATCCGGAAAGACTTCCGCTAATGCGGCAGTTATCCTTTGCGCATTTTTCAAGGAAAAAGTTTCCGTCTCGGTAAGTTCCAGTAATCGGGCTACGCGACAGACATGCGTATCCAAAGGGATGATTAAATCCCTGCAATCAAAACTTTCCCAAATCCCGAAGTCAACTTCCGGTCCTTTACGTATCATCCAGCGGAGAAACATATTCAGCTTCTTCTGAGGACTGCGGGAAGATACTTCCAGAAAAGCACAGAGTTTCTCTATTGGCAATCCGGGATACACTTGGAGCGCCTCTTCCAAACTTTCAAAACGGGAATAAGCAGCATACAAGCGTTCAAAGTAAGAATAAAAATCGGCATACGAAAGCATCCGGTAGAAGCTACGTTTTTCCTCAGCAGGAAAATCCTTCTCCCAACGACGGGAAAGTACGTATTGATAAGGAGACACCCCCATACAATCGTGTAATTCATCAGCTTTCTTCAGAATCTGCTTGCGATTGCCGAAACTCATAATAGCAGTCAGCAGACCGCTGATTTCTATATCCTGTTTCTGCCGGTAACGATGCGGGAATTGTACCGGATCATTTTGAATAAAATCCGCACAATGATAGGTCTTTGCCCACTCCTGTAGTTTCTTTTTTATATCTTTGGTCATTTCTTTAAAATCATGGGAAGGGGTGCAAAGATATTGAATTTATAGCAACTTTGGACAAGTCCCCTATTCTATTTACCCTTATTTTTGCATCGTGAAATTCAAAGAAGAACTTATGGAACATAGCAAGAAGACCACGCGTGAAGAGTATCAGAAATGCGTAAATGCAGTAGTAGATTACATCAACCTCCATCTTGGAGAAGAGATTGATCTGAAATCGTTGGCCAAGATTTCTCATTTCTCTCCATTCTACTTCCATCGCATCATGAAAGCATTTCTGGGCGAGCCAATCGGGACGTTCATAGTCCGGACACGAACAGAATCTGCCGCCCGCCTGTTGCGTTACTCGGATTTGCCTATTGCAGATATCGCTTATCGCATCGGCTATTCCTCACCATCGTCACTGTCGAAAGTATTCAAGCAGTTCTATGGAATTTCACCTAATGAGTATCGTAACAATAAAAACTTTGTAATTATGAAACCAGCAATTATCAGACCCGATTTAGAGTTAAAGAAAGAAATAAGAGAAGTGCCTGCCAGAAATGTAATTTATATCCGCCTGTTCGGAGACTATAAAATGAATGATTACGGAGGCACATGGATGCGTTTGTTCCAATTCATCAAAGAAGAAAAACTGCCGATGGGTGACATGGCCCCTTATTGCATGTACCACGATGATCCCAAAGTGACGCCTGCCGACAAGTTGCGTACCGATGTTTGCATGGTGATGCCTGTAACCGTAACTCCCAAAGGTGATGTCGGCTTCAAGCAATTGCCTGCCGGACGTTATGCAGTGTTTACCTACAAAGGATCTTATGAGTATCTGCAAAGTGTATACGACACGATTTACGGAAAGTTCATTCCCGAGATGGAATGTACGATGAGAGACGAGTCGAGTGCCGAACGTTATCTGAATGATCCGTGCAATACGAAACCGGAGGATTTGTTGACAGAAATCTTCATTCCGGTAGAATAATCATCTTATATATTGCGGGCAAATAGTCTTTGTCCGCAATATATAACTATTACTTTATCTCTCTTTTCATCGGCACATACTTCAGTCCATTCGTAATCTGCGGTTACTGTTCGCAACAAAGATATCAAATTTCTGGAAATGATGATTAAGACATTCCCATTATTCCATCCGGAAACACTATCTTTGTACAGGACATTTAACTAACCCAACTTTATTTAAAGATATGGAAAGACTTATCGACAAATATCTTCCGGCAGATTATTATGATACATTCGTTTTGAAATCCAGAAAGCCTGCAGAACAGATAATTCCCAAAGAACTAATCAAAAAAATATTCAATCACTCCCCGGCGTGGCTCAATTTTTTAATGAAGGTCAGGAATATTCTGGTAAAACCTTTGGGGCTTGAAACCGGAAAAGTGTTGAAAACAGAAGATTGCATAATAGAAGATACGGAAAATGAGGCTATCATGAGGAAAGATGATAAGCACTTATTGTTTTATGTCTCCATTGCCAAAATAGGAAACGACCTGATAGATATAACAACCGTGGTTCAATATCATAATGCATTAGGAAAGGCTTATTTCTTCTTTATTAAGCCTTTCCATAAAATGATTGTGCCACGTGTAGCGAAAGAACTTATATAATACCCAATCCATAGCTACTGATTTCCTCAAAGTCCTCATCAGCATATGAGTTCTTCTGACGGGCATCTTGTACTATTTTCAGAAATCCTTCTGTTTTAGACAGGAAATCCTTGAATTTCTCTGATTCTTCCTCGTGTCCTTTTACTACCGGTAGTTTCTCTGCCGCATCCAGCTGAAGTCGCAGTTCCATAATCTTTAAATCCAGGCGGGATTTATCTTCAACATGCTTACGGGCATACAAATTGATAATGCTCTGCATAGTCGTACTCATGCTTTTCATTGCAATGATCTGCTCTTTCACAGGATTTTCTGCCAGAAGAACCCGCTGGGCATTTGAAGCAATCGGGCTCAATATATCAAATATATTCTGTTTACATTCAGACATTACCACGCTCAATTCATAGTTATCATTCAGCAAATCAGCCATCCCTTCGGTCTTTTTTTCTTTCAGAAGAGACAAGTATTTATTGAAATTAGCATAGAACTGGTTTCTCGACTGAAAAAGCTCCGCATAATTCTGTATCAGGTTCTGTCTGACATCTGCACCGAAGCATTCACCCGGTAGCATCACCTCCGCAGAATCTTTTTTCGAAATGACGGGAGACATGATGTATGAGAACATGGGTACTTCCGTTTTTTGTTCCATATAACCCAATACCGCATTTACATCCCTCTCCTTTACCACATTTTTCAACAGAGCCAATGAGGCATCGTAGTATTTCATCACCTGCCCCGCATCTGCTATTTCTTCAGGAGTATAAGTCACCGTTTCTTTCTTGCTACCTACACATGAGGCAAGCATCAGGACGCTTACCCATACACTTAAGACTAATAAATTCTTTCCCATAAGATTTTTATTTTAAAGTGAACACCAACCAGATTTAACTGGCATTGTGCTAATAACAATATAAAAGCGATTTTGCTCTCAATTATAGTTTTTTTCACCTTTGCAATTTGTACTTTTGCACCGGATTTCAAATTCGATCTATAATTTCAATCAGAACTATGGACAACATAAAAGGTTATATATACGCGGCAGCTTCTTCTTCAACATTTGGATTGGCACCTTTTTTCACCATATCCCTGCTATCCTCAGGTTTTTCTTCTTTCGAAGTATTAGCCTATCGGTGGGGAGTCGCATCATTTACACTAATCATATTCGGCATCTTTTTAGGTGAAACATTCTGTATCAACCGGAAGGATTTCGGAACAGTGTTCATATTGAGTCTTTTCCGTGCCGCAACCTCATTAAGCCTGGTCATCGCATACCAGCACATAGCCAGCGGAGTAGCATCAACCATCCACTTCATGTATCCATTGGCTGTTGCCCTCGCCATGATGTTCTTCTTCCGGGAAAAAAAGTCATTCTCAATTCTATTTGCTGTAGTGATTTCGCTGATAGGAGCAGCATTGCTATCATCGGGAGAGATTGACTTTAAAGGAGGCAATACAACCATAGGATTGACCGCTGCTATATGCTCCGTTTTCTTTTACGGCGGATACATTATCGGAGTACGCAAGAGCCGGGCTGTAAACATTCCATCTACAGCACTGACTGCCTATGTTATGGGGTTGGGAGCCTTATTCTTTATTATAGGAGGATGTCTGACGAGCGGTATCCGCCTGACCACAGACGGATATGCATGGCTGAATATTCTCGGATTGGCACTGCCCGCAACAGCCATTTCAAATATAACTTTGGTAAAGGCTATTAAACACATCGGACCCACTCTAACCTCCATCTTCGGAGCCTTGGAACCACTTACTGCCGTAGCCATCGGATGCTGGGTATTCAAAGAAAATTTCACGGTGCACAGTGCTTTAGGCATTCTACTGATACTGTCAGCAGTGACGGTAGTGGTGGGCATGAAAAGAAAACAGAAAGAAAATAAGGATTATTTGCTCTTCTTATAATCAGTAATGAAACCTTCCATCATCCACTTCGCTAAGGCCTGACGATTGGAACTCATAACAAACCGGCGCTGGTCGAAAGTATTCTGAATATTACCCAACTCTACAAACACTCCGGCAGGACTGGAATTGGCCAGCACATACAAATTGCGTGGGCTGACAGTTCCCGAAAAGCCACGGTTAGGTTGGTGGCGGTCGTATTTAGATTCGAAAGTATTCTTCATTGTAGTTGCCAACCGCTTACCATTCACACTTTTGGGAGCATGATAGAAGAACACATCCGTCTGGTGACTTTTACTACGGCTATCTACATGCAAGAAGATGGAACGGCAATACGTATAACTCTTACGGTCTTTCTGATAGAGCGCATTTATTTTCTCACAACGCTGGCGAAGGCGGGCAACCTGGTTCAGAGGAATAGGAGCACCCATACAAGTTTCGCGTTTACTGTTATTAAGGTATTGATCGTCACGGATACCGTCTTTGGCATCCTGAATAATAATATAAACCTTAGCGCCTTCCTCCATCAGATTCCGGGCAAGACGAAGAGCGACATCATAGGCATATTCATCCTCATGCAGTTCTACGCTTCCTATCCTGCCAATAGCACCGGGATCAGGGCCACCATGCCCACTCACCACGTAGAAACACGCACCTTTGAGGCGGTTTCCCGTCACTTTAACTTCAGCAAGGCTTTTTCCGAAAAGAGGTTCACGAATTGTTTTGTTGCCGGAACGGGCAGAAGAATTTGAAGCAGAAGAGTTTGAAGCAGATGAATTGGATGAAGCAGCCGTATTGCCACTCCCCTTTTTCAGAGGTGGAAGCAAATATTTCACTCCCAACCGCAATTCCTCTTTACCTCGCAATTGTTTCTTATTCAGTTCCAGGAACTCCTGATAGTACGCTTTTCCGGTACGCCCGTTACGCTGTAGAAAACCAGATATCCCCTCACCGCTTTTCGGCGTAGCCCGCTCTTCCTGGGCCAACGCTTCGTAAGAGAATGACATACAAAAAAGCAAAATAAGAAAGCAAAATAACTGTTTCATTTTCCATTTATTCATCTTGTGGACAAAAATACAATTATTTTCTCTACTTTTGCGTCCACAAATGCGTTAATTGATAAAAAACTATAAAAACAAATAGCATTATGGCAAAGCAATTTAAACCGGAAACCCTCTGCGTACAAGCTGGATGGACTCCTAAGAAGGGCGAGCCCCGTGTACTCCCCATTTATCAAAGCACCACTTTCAAATATGAAACCAGCGAGCAAATGGCACGCCTTTTCGATCTTGAAGAGAGCGGTTATTTCTATACTCGCTTGCAAAACCCTACCAACGACGCTGTTGCCGCCAAGATAGCAGCTCTTGAAGGCGGTGTTGCCGGTATGCTGACGTCCAGCGGACAAGCTGCCAATTTCTATGCTATATTTAATATCTGCCAGGCAGGCGATCACTTCGTTTGTTCGTCCGCTATCTATGGTGGTACATTCAATCTCTTCGGGGTTACTATGAAGAAATTGGGTATCGAAGTTACTTTCGTTAGTCCGGATGCCAGCGAAGAAGAAATCTCCGCAGCTTTCCGCCCGAATACGAAAGCATTGTTCGGTGAAACCATTTCCAACCCGTCACTGGAAGTATTGGATATTGAAAAATTTGCCCGCATTGCCCATAGTCACGGTGTACCTTTGATTGTAGATAATACGTTCCCGACTCCTATCAACTGCCGCCCGTTTGAATGGGGTGCTGATATTGTAGTACACTCTACTACCAAATATATGGATGGTCATGCCACCAGCGTAGGTGGTTGTATTGTAGACAGCGGCAAGTTCGACTGGGATGCACACGCTGATAAATTCCCCGGATTGTGCACGCCGGATGAATCATACCACGGACTGACTTATACAAAAGCTTTCGGTAAGATGGCTTATATCACTAAGGCTACTGCCCAGTTGATGCGTGACCTCGGCAGCATCCAGTCTCCGCAGAACTCTTTCCTGCTGAATCTCGGTCTGGAAACTCTGCACCTACGCATGCCGCAGCACTGTAAAAATGCACAGGCGGTTGCCGAATATCTTTCTAAAAATGACAAAGTAGCTTGGGTGAACTATTGCGGTCTTCCCGACAATAAATACTATGAGTTGGCACAAAAGTATATGCCGAACGGTTCTTGCGGTGTTATCTCCTTCGGATTAAAAGGTGGTCGCGAGGTTTCCATCAAGTTCATGGACTCACTGCAATTGGTTGCTATCGTAACACATGTTGCCGATGCACGTACCTGTGTGCTGCACCCTGCCAGCCATACCCATCGTCAGTTATCGGATGAGCAGTTACTGGAAGCCGGAGTGCGTCCCGACCTAATCCGTTTATCGGTAGGTATCGAAAACATAGACGATATCATCGCAGATATTGAGCAGGCTCTGAACGCATAATTTCATAAAGTACCTATAAAACAAATAATATATCCCCGTCTCCGCAACCGGAGTACGGGGATTTTCTTATCTTTGCGCCCAGTAAACATTTAATAAAGAAAGATTTATGAAACGTACAAAATTAGCTGCATCCTTTCTGTTGGTCGCAACTCTATTCCTGACGGGATGTGTGACCAAGAAGGAATTTGTGAATCTTCAAACAGATTATAACAAACTGAAAGACGAAAAGTCTGCTCTCGACAAGTCATATCAGGACGCACAAATCCAGCTTGCCGAATACCGCACACAATCTAAAAGCTTGGAAGATCGCCTAAGCGAAGCCCGAAAAAATAATCAGGAGTTGCGTAACAGTTACGCTACCCTGCAAGGATCGCTCGACAAGAGCCTCCAGCAGAACTCGCAAGGCAATATCAACATCTCCAAACTGGTAGATGAAATCAATGCCTCCAACCGCTACATCAAGCAATTAGTGGATGCCAAGAGTAAATCGGACTCCCTGAACGTCATGCTAACCAACAATCTGACCCGCTCCCTGAGCCGCGAAGAATTGAAAGAAGTAGATGTGAAAGTACTGAAAGGTGTGGTTTACATCTCTTTAGCAGACAATATGCTCTACAAGAGCGGCAGTTACGAAATCAACGAACGCGCCGGCGAAACGTTAAGCAAGATTGCCAAGATTATCACCGACTACAAAGATTACGAAGTACTGGTAGAGGGTAATACAGACAACGTACCCATCTCACGTACCAATATCCGCAATAACTGGGATTTGAGTGCCCTGCGTGCCTCATCTGTAGTACAAGAATTGCAGAATAAATATGGTGTTGACCCT
>OHLA01000551.1_pt1 | contig 15236 bp, 14 predicted proteins | sample 1568961 | NCBI WGS metagenome assembly OHLA01 (sample SAMEA3879530, study PRJEB24766) | human gut metagenome | biome: human-associated habitat; feature: feces | place: USA | collected 1985/1987
AATTCTCCATACGCTCGCCGTTTAAGTCAGGACGGAACGTAACGATATGGCCGTCCTCGGTCGTATACGCTTTCAGACCCTCGAAGCAAGTCTGTGCATACTGCAGAACACAGGCACATTCATTCAAGGTAATATTCGGGTCGGAGGTAAGGACGCCTTCGTCCCAGGAACCATTCTGGTACATGGAAACATAGCGGTAATCCGTTGGCATATAGCCGAAACCGATGTTGCTCCAGTCGATATTTTTCTTTTCCATAATCGTTGCTCCAATCTTACAGAATTTTATGATTTAGTAACTGTTTGACTTTTTGCAGTCGCTAGATTTATACCTATTATAATGATTTCTTTCTTCTGTTGCAAGATTCTGGGATAAAAAATGACAAAACAAAAGGAGAAGAAGAAAGCTTCAATTGTCAAGAAAATGATGATTGCCGTTGTCGCAGGTTTTGTAGTCGGCTTTATATGTCTGCTGATTAAAAGTGCGGTAATGGGAACAGACGGCGAAGGAGCCTGGAAAGTTGTTGAGGCAATTTTATTCCAGGATATCACCGCAACAAAAGATATCGAAGGACTCGGCTTGTTCTACATCGTAGGTCAGCTGTTTATGAAGGGACTTCAGATGATGATTGTTCCTCTCGTTCTTTGTTCGCTGACACTTGCACTTTGCAGCCTTGCAAACCCAAAAAAGCTCGGTCGAATCGCAGGTAAAACATTTGTGTCCTACCTTTGCTTCTATATCGTAGCAGCAGCTCTTGCAGGCGCAGCAGCTTATCTTGCAAAGAGCCTTGGTTGGTTCACAGTCAATCTTCCGGCACAACAGGCTCAGGACATCGTTACAATGGAGGGTTACAACCCACTCGTTACAATTGTAAACGCTGTTCCGAGCAATATGATTAACGCAATGTCATCTAACAACACAATTCTTTGCGTTGTTGTTATCGCAATTATCTTTGGTCTTTGTATGACAAAGATGGGCGAAAAAGCAGATCCGCTCAAGAAAGTTTTTGAAAACATCAACGATATCGTTCAGATGTTCCTCAACTTCCTTATCAACAAGATTGCTCCTATCGCAATTTTCTGTATGATCGTAAGAGCACTCGCCGTTTACGGAATTGAGTACATTTCACCGACAATGATGTGGATTGTTGTAACAATTGTTGTAAGCCTTCTTCTTGTTTGCACAATTTACCCAATCGGTATTTTCATTACAACAGGACTTAATCCGTTTATCTTCCTTAAAAAGGCAGCAAAAATCGGTATGTTTGCAGCAGCAACAAACTCGTCTGCCGCAACGCTTCCGCTTAATAAGGAAACCTGTATTAACGAACTCGGCTGTTCCGAAGAAATCAGCAGCTTTGTTCTTCCGACAGGTATGACAATCAATATGAACGGTACAACCGCAATGCATATGATCGCCATTACATTCATCGCCACAGCCGCAGGCGTCAACATTACTCCTGCAACCCTTTGTCTTACAGCATTCCTCTCAATCTGCACGGCAGTCGGTACTCCGGCAATCCCTGTTGCAGGCACAACAATGGTTTATGTTGTAATGATGGGACTTGGCTTGAACTCAGATCTTTGTATGATTGGCTACTCGCTTATTCTTGCCATGAACTACCTCCCGGGTATGGCTGTTATCACACTTAATGTTATCGGTGATGCCGCTACCAATGTTATAGTTTGTGCAAAAGAACATTGCCTTAACAAAGAAATCTATAACAGCAAAACCCCTAAAAACAACTGATTTCAGTAAGATAACTTCAGAAAACCCCTTGTAAAACCGAACCGCCCTCGACAGCGCATGCACTGCCGAGGGCGGCTTAGTTTTACGGTGAGCCACCGTTCCCAGTTCGTGAAGATAGTATGGTATAAAAAAGGACATATTATGCCCGAGCGAAAGGTTTAATTAAATGTAAAATTGAAAATTGAAAATGGAAAATTATGGTGAGCCGCCTTGCCCAGTTCGTGTAGATAGCTTGTAATGTCAAAAAAACATATTATGCCCGAGCGTAGCATCGAAATTGTTTTCGAAATTTTGTAGAGGCGGATATTATCCACCCGCCAAGTAATGGCAGAAAATTTATGATGAAAATAAACTGTATAAATGGGATACATTACCTAAATAATGTAGTAGTCAGTTACAATTAAACTTCATTATTTATCAGCCAAAAATTCCTTGCCGGCTTTATCGGTTGCAAGAATTGCATTGATGAATGCGTCCTCGGTCGGATTACCCGGGACATACTTCCACTCAACAACGCTTGCGGCTTTGTGCGCAATTGCAGGCACATCATCCGGAGTAAGTGCAATTTCGCCGAGAGTGCAAGGAAGTCCGATACTGTGGTTAAATTCAAAAATTCTGTTTCGTTCCTCAAATTGTCCGTCATATGTCAGCAGACACAGCACACCGAATGAAACAATTTCGCCGTGCAGATGCTGCCGTTCACATTGCGGAAAGAGTGACGCACCGTAATAAACACAATGTGCGAGCGATGAATTGTAGTAATAATCCTCATCGGGATTCGGATTGTTTTCGTGTACGGTAAAATTTGAAACAAGTCCCGCCGTGATAATAATGTCAAGCGCAACCTGCTCAATTGCCTCGGTCGGCACATTGTTTTTGCAGTCCTCAAGAGCTTTTTTGCCAAAGTTTATGAGCGGTTCGGTACTTGCGGAGGCAATTGCCTTGCCAAGTAACGGTGTGTGAATCATATTCTTTTCACGACACGCAAAAATTACTTCATATTCCTTTGAAAGTGCGTCACCGATTCCTGCCCACATAAGCTTTTCGGGTGATTCGGCAATAATTTTTGTGTTGATAAATGTGTGAATTGCAGGGGCTTTGTGGTACGAATATTCCTTGAAAGTACCGTCGGGATTGTACATTACCGAAAGCGAGGTGCATGACGCACAGTTTGATGCAATTGTCGGGAATGTGAACAACGGTTTGTTATATAAAGCACAATAGGTTTTTGCCGTGTCAACAGCTCGTCCGCCTCCGATACTGAACACCATATCAGCCTTTTGCACAGACGGATTGTCCTTTATTTTTTCAACATTTTCATAGCTGGAGTCACCGCCGTACCATACAAAATCAATGATTTCAATGTCAGAGCCTTTGATGCCTTCAAGCAAAGCCTTTTTTGATTTTTCCATAGCTGTTTTACCGCCGACTGCAACCGCCTTTTTGCCGTACGGCTTCACAATTTCGGGAATCGCCTTGTAGCAATCAACTCCCACGCTGTAACTCGGTAAAAATTCGCTGTATGTGTGTGACATAATTTATCCCTCCGAAAACAATACTTATAAATAAATTATATCACCGCAGTCTGTGCATTTCAATACATTAGCACAATAAATTGTTAAAATTATTATTGCCTGACAGATGAAAATATGCACACATCTTATGCAATTTAGCAAAAAATTGCGAAGAATATTCGTGAAAAATACTTATGGAAATGGCTTTTGCAAAGTGCTATAATCTTGTAAATATATATAAGAAGGGCGGTGCTTTTATGCAGGAAATATACGGACAGAAAACAGACAGACAGCTTGCAGCAAAGCAGAGAATAATTGCAGTTGCGGCAGGCAGGGAAAAGGCAGACCTTGTTTTAAAAAACGCAAAGTATCTTAATGTGTTTTCAAATGAATTTTTGTGCGGTGACATAGCCGTTGCAAACGGACTGATTGCCGGAGTCGGAAAATATGACGGTAAAACAGAGATTGATGTCAGCGGAAAACTCGTTCTCCCCGGCTTTATTGACGCACATATTCACCTTGAAAGTTCAATGGTGACTCCTGCTGAATTTGCAAAGGCAGTTGTTGCCCACGGTACAACCACAGTCATAACCGACCCTCACGAAATCACAAATGTAATGGGCATTGACGGAGTTGAATATATGATTCAGGCATCGCAAAATTTGCCGATTGATGTTCATTTTATGATGCCGTCATGTGTGCCTGCCACAGAAATTGACGAGAGCGGTGCGGAACTTGACTGCAAGGATATTGACTTGTACTTGGATAATAAAAAGGTACTCGGACTTGCAGAGATGATGAACTATGTCGGTGTTATCAACGGCGATAAAAATGTGCTTTCAAAAATTGTCACCTCGCAGGCTCATCACAAGAAGATTGACGGTCACGCTCCTGAGCTTTCGGGCAATGACCTCAACGCATACATTGCCGCAGGTGTCTATTCCGACCATGAGTGTTCCACCTTTGAAAATGCCCTTGAAAAGCTGAGAAAAGGTCAGTTTATTATGATAAGAGAGGGTACTGCCGCTCATAATCTCAAGGCGCTTATGCCGCTTTTGACTCAGCAGTATTACTCAAGGTGTATGTTTGCAACAGATGATAAGCATCCAAGCGATTTGCTCTATGGCGGTCATATTGACTACATCGTAAAACAGGCGCTGAAAAACGGTGCAGATCCGATTGTTGCTCTCAAAACAGCAACCCACCATGCCGCAAGATACTTTTTGCTCAATAACAAAGGTGCGATTGCTTCGGGTTATCTTGCCGATATTGTTGTTGTCGATAATCTTGAAGATTTCAATGTTGAAACTGTTTTCAAGCGTGGCAAGCTTGTTTTTGACGGCGAAGTTAAGGACTTTTCTGCTCCCACAGTTGATGAAAAGCTTGCCGAAAAATGCTTTGACACTTTCCACCTTGACAGCGTAACTCCGAGCAGTTTCAAGGTTGACGGAAAACTCGGACTTATCGGTCTTGTCGGCGGTGAATTGCTCACACGCAATCTCGGTACAGCCGATAAAATTGATGTGGAAAACGATATTCTGAAAATTGCCTGCATTGAGCGTCACAAAGGCACAAACCATATCGGTGTCGGCTATGTTAAAGGCTATTCGCTGAAATCGGGTGCAGTCGCAACCTCGGTTGCCCACGATTCACACAACATTATCACAGTCGGCTGTAATGATGATGATATTGCCGTTGCCGTGAACGCTATCAAGGACAGCAAGGGCGGTATCGCAGTTGTTGAAAACGGCAAAATCAAGGCTCTGCTCGAACTCCCGATTGCAGGCTTGATGTCCGATGCACCGCTGACAACCGTAAACGAAAAGCTTGAAAACGCAAAGTCATCTGCATATGAACTCGGTGCGGATAAAAGCATTGATCCGTTTATGACTCTCTCGTTTCTAAGTCTGCCCGTTATTCCAAGCTTGAGAATAACCACCAAAGGTGTGTTTGATGCGGAAAATTGGAAAATGCTCTGATGTGCGGAAACTATTAACAATACAATAAAATATCAAATAATTTAAACAGGAAAACAAAATGCGTATTTGTCGCTTTGTTTTCCTGTTTTATTTTGTAAAAGGGCTATAGTCATTTTACAGTCACTTTGCATTTGTATAATTTGAATATAAAAGAAATTGGTTGATTAAAACAAATAGCAAATAAATTAAGAAATCGGCATATTCATTGTAATTGTTCAAGTCAAAAAATGTGTTTAGTAAAAATTGAGGTGAAAAATATGTCATATTATATTACCCGGATATTTAATAACAAACTTAAATTAGGAGTTATACTTTTTATTTTTGTAGCTCCGATTTTAGATATATTGATGGCTCTTGTGGATGTGTTCAAAGGAGCATCTGTTCCTGTTCCCGGATTAGTTACTTTTTTGGGATCTTTCATGACGGCAGGACTTCAAGGCGTGTTGACAGGGTATTTACCGTTGTTCTTGGCAATTATTGTTGCGGACGATTGCATTGAAGATTACAAAATAGGGTACAAAAATATTCTTGTCACCAAAAGAGGTAAGAATAAATATTTTGTATTGAATATACTTAAAAGCTTTACTGTTTCATTTTTTGTGCTTATAATTCCTCTCTTACTCAATCTCCTTATGGTGCATATTGTTTTTGCGGGAGGTACATATATTCCTGATGATGTGGAAATGCTGAAATCTGAACCCAATCTACTTCAGTCTTACAGCAATCCGATGTTTTATAACATACTTTATATTCTTGTTTTCTCATTCATTGGCGGTATTGTGGGAAGCGGTGCAACGGCACTTGCAATGGCATTTCCAAACAGATTTATTCTTTATCCGTTAGCTTTCATATTATGGTATATATCGACTGCCATCAAACCGTCTATCATAGGAGCATTAACCCCGTTTACTGTGTATCCTTTATCACATTATACTTTTACAATTATTTTTGTAGTAGCAATAAATATAGTTGCTGTTCTGTTTTCGTTCTTTAAGGTGACTAAGTATGATCAGGTGTAAATTAAAAAAGTATGCAATCATACTTCCGCTTTGTGCAGTGTTTTTTACTCTGCTTTGCACATACACATATTTGCGATTTTATAATTATTTTAATTCGGATTATGCTGAGAAGTTAAGCCCCAAAGGTGTTTTTTACAGAGTTGCAGGCAACGGAGATTTTAATGCATCAGGTAATGTTGCTTGCATTTTCATAGTAGTGTTTGTTCTGTTTTTGTTTTACATATTTACCGATGATAATGTAAGTTACATTGTAAGACTGAAATCGAGAGCCTCTTTTGTGACAGGAAGAATTGCTGATTGTGCGGTATTTGCTTTTTTGTTTTCATTTTTGATAGAAGCAGTCAGCGTAGTTGCGGCACTCATTTGCTTTGACATTAACCTGATTTTAGAATCGAATTTTCTGCAATATTCGGCACTTGAACTTTTGACTTTGTTTTTGTTTTATTTCAGAGCAGGACTCGTTATGCTCTCGTTCGGAATAATCATTTCTACAAAAGTTGCTCCAATTATCACCATAGCTCTGATTTTTACAGAGTTTTTTGCAGATGTAGCTTTTATGATAAGCAGGGTATGGCTTCCGTTCAGAGATGCCATAGTGGTGTCAAAACTTATGAACGGCGAAATGGTTCTGTCGGATATGTGGGGCATTATATTAAGAGCATTGCTTATGATGTTTTTGCTTATCTTCTCTTCCTACTTTTTGTATCAGAAAAAGGATGTTTTGAGTAATGTTAAAAAGTAAGCTTGTTTTGTCGATAATACTAATTGTTGCGTGCCTTGCTCAATTGTTCAGTTGTGTATTTCAGGGGAACTTTCAAAATGCCTTTATGATTGGTTTAGCCCCAAGCGATTACGGCCTTGAAATTACAAAATTTCTGCCGCTTTTGCTGCCCGTATGTTTTATTCTCTTCTTTACAAGCGGCTCAATTGAGAACCTTAAACAAGGCTACGGCAAGATGTTGATTGTACGCAATTATTCAAAAACAGTGCTGATTTTAAAGCGTTGTCTTAACAATTTTATAGCATTGATTTGCATTGTTTTGTTCCAGTTCATAATCTTTTTTGTTGCAAGAGAAAGTATGACTCCCGTTGAAAGCGGAACTCTTAAATCTTTGATTATGTACTTTCTGACAATTTTTTCGCTGATAGTTATTCAGTCTTTGCTTGAAATCAGTATTCCTGCACACATTGTGAATATAGGAATTTTCACCTATTGCTTTATTGCGTACTATTTGGTTCAGAATTTTGTTGACGCACCGATTTGGAAAATGCTTCTCTTTCCGAGCTTGATGTTCGGAATGCAGAACGGTGCTGTGTCGGGCGAGAGCATTTACTACGGATACCTGTTATTCATAGTTGCGTTAAATGCTTTGTGCATTTTTATTCTGAATTTGAGATTTAAGAAAACCGATATTTTTTGAGGTGATATTATGGTAGAAATAAAAAATTATTGTAAAAGTATCAAATCAAGACCGATTTTAAATAATGTAAGTTACAATTTTGAGTACGGCAAAATCTACGGAATTTACGGACACAACGGTTCGGGCAAAACTATGCTTTTGAGAGCAATTGCAGGCTTGCTTGTTCCCGACAGCGGCTCTGTTGTGATTGACGGAAAGGTTTTGCACAAGGATATGTCGTTTCCGCCGAGCATAGGTATCGTGATTGAAAATATGAACCTGTTGCCCCAGTACAATGCTTTTGACAATCTGAAAATCCTCGGCAAAATCAAGAAAACCGCCACAGATGAGGACATTACAACAGCGCTTGAGCGTGTGGGATTAAAGTCTGACTTAAAGGTGAAAAAGTTTTCGCTTGGTATGAAACAGAGGCTGAATATTGCTCAGGCTGTGTTTGAAAAGCAGAAAATCATCCTGCTTGATGAACCGACAAATGCACTTGATAATGACGGTGTACAGCTGATTTACAAGCTTCTTAAAGAAGAAAAAGAAAGAGGTGCGCTCGTAGTTATCACAACTCATCACAAAGAGGATTTGGAAGAAATTTGTGATGTTGTTTTGAAAATGACAGAAGGTGAGTTGCATGAAAAGTAAACTGTTTACTCATAAATTTTTCGTTGTTCTTTGCATCTCGGTTGCCGCTTTGCTCGGCTTGTCTTTCCTTGCCAGAGCAACAATCGTAAATAACAGATTTGAACAAATGGCTGTTGACCGAAAATATCGTCTAAAACCTTCTGCCGACGGTCAGTTTTTAATTCAATTTCAAGACGATGAAAACGGAAATTTTTATGCCACTGTCGGCTTGTTTCAGGGCGGATATTACGGCTTGGACGATGCGTATATTCCGACTTCATATGATGAAAATACAAAAATAACCGCTATTGAAAAGGAAGCTTTCAGCGAATTTGATTGTCTTAAAAAAGTTGTTATCCCCAACGGCATTTGTGAAATCAAGGATGACGCATTTAAGGATTCAAAAAATATAACGGAAATTTATATTGCGCCCTCCGTAAATAAGATTGCAAAAACCGCTTTTGACGGCATTGACAACCTTACGATATATGCCGAAAAGGGTTCTTATGCTGAAAAATTTGCGGTTGAAAATAAAATCAATTATAAAAACTATACGACCGAGCCTGAAAATCCGGAGGCTAAAAATACCGATTATTCAAAAATCAGAAACGGTGCGTATTACGGCGAATATTATAATTATGATGTTATCTATGATGACGGCAAGCCCGTGTGCGTAATAACTAAATATAACCCAATGTCGACAGAGGAAAAGCTTGAAATTCCTGCACATATTGACGGCTTGGATGTGATTTCAATTGCAGATGATGCAATAAATTACGGCGGTGCAAAAGAAACAGTTGTTCCCGATACAGTAAAATTCATTGCCGATAATGCGTTCAAAGAATCCTACTCCCTTGAGGATATCTACCTGACCAAAAATGTGTCCTACATAGGAAAATCTGCCTTCAAAGACTCAAAAGACCTAACAATCCACGCCCCGACAGATTCCTATGCACACACCTTTGCGACCGAAAATAAAATAAATTTCAAAGCTACAGACGATTAAATCTGATAAGCAATGAATAAATCTTTAATTTTACAGCCCTGTACCCATTTGCAGGGCTGTTTTTGCAAGCAAATGGTAGATAATGGTACAGTGACCTTTGGTATAATGTTGATAACAGGTTGAAAGACTTATAAATTTGCAAATTGCAATAGCAAGTTAAAACAGTTTTTTGTGGATGAAATTGCAACCATAGGCACAAAGCATATGTGCGTATCAACAGTTCTGAAAGATGTTGGTATGAGATTGTTGAGTTCGAGATTTCGGATGATTTGTATGCAAAAATAAATGAGGCAGTTGAGAACAATATTCCGTTGGCGGATTGCGATTTTGCCGATGAATTGTACGAGCTTGCAGTCAATTTTTCTTGAGTATGACAATGAAAAATACGAAACTTATCGTGTTGACATTACATTCAAAGAAAACGGCATAATTACAGACATAACCGTTGATGCAATGGGTTTACAGTATCATGATTTCCGTTCTGATAACTATGCCGAATGTTATCCGAATTACGAATATATCGAAGACGCCTTGCAGGATGCGGTAGAAATGTAATCATTTTATGCTGTATTCAAAATTATCCCAAAAAAATCACAGAAAAAATAACCCCTAAAACAACAAAAGCTGAGGATAATTTTCATATCCTCAGCTTTTGTTGTTTTAATCGGTCCATAGTACTGACAATGGGACAATGCTTTGCGTTATAATAAATTTACTATAAATCGCTGAATATGTTGTAATAAAATGTGATATATGATAAAATAAGAGACGAGAAGACAATAAAAAAGACAACCCTAAGGTTGTCTTTAGTATGTGGTGCAAAGGGGTTTCCACTACCCTACGGCATATTGCCTTATCTTAGAACTCTGATGAATATTGATAAACTTATAAAAAATGGTTTATTGTGTTTGTTTTGATGAATATTGATAAACCTATACATCAAATTTCTAAGTTCTGATTTGATTATAATATTGAAAAATATATTTGTCAATAGAAAGGTGAGAATTATGAAATATATAATTGGACTTGATATCGGAATCGGTTCAGTGGGCTGGGCTGTTGTAAGAAATGACGATGATTGCAAACGATTGGAGGATTTTGGTGTCCGCATATTTGAATCCGGAGAGATCATTGAAAGTAATAAAAATATACGAAAAAGTCAAAGAAGAAGAAAATACAGAGGTATGCGAAGAAGAATTAGGAGAAGGAATCATCGAAAGGAACGATTGAAGAACTATCTTGAAAATATTGAATTTGTAAGTAGGGCGGAACTTTCCGAGTTCTTTGCTAAAAACAATCATGATATTATAGATATACGGGTTCGTGCCCTCGATGAAAAGGTGACTCCCGTTGAACTTACTGCGGCATTGTTGCATATAGCAAAGCGTCGCGGATATAAAGCTTTTTACGAGTTGAGTGATGAAAATAATAACGCAAAAGATAAAAAAGCCAAAGAAGAAGAAGAAAAAGATATCTACAAGGCATTAACGAATACTGCAGATGTTATAAAAAATGGTGGTTATCGCTCAATTGCAGAAGCTATAATGAAGGATTCTGAACATTTTTCTGATAAAATTTCCGGAAGATACAAGTATAGAAATATAAAAGAAAAAGATGAAAAGGGAAAGAAAAAATCAGATGGCAAAATAAGTGAAAATGACATACTGTTTCCTACCGAAATGTTTGAAGATGAGGTAAGAAAAATTTTAGGCAAACAGAAAGAATTCTACTCTCAACTTACAGATGAAAGTATAGATAAAATATTTGATATAATATTTTCAAGGCGAGATTTCGAAGATGGACCCGGAAATACTGACGATGAAAACAGACCATATAAGGGCTTTGTTGATTCGATAGGCAATTGCCCCTACTATAAGAATGAGAAAAGAGGACACCGTTATACGGTAATAGGAGATTTATTTGCTTTGGCAAACAAACTTTCTCAATATAAATATGTTGAGAAAAACACAGGCGAAGTAGTAAAACTACCTCGGGATTTGATGAGAAATATCGTGAATCAGTCCTTACAAAGCGGTAGCATTACGAAAACAAAAATCAATGAACTCGCAAAAGAATTTAACATTGTAATTCTTAATACTAAGACTGCTAAAAATGAAAATATTGCAGATTGTATTAAATACCTCAAAGCTGTGAAGCCAATTTTTGAATCATACGGTTTCGATTGGGATAAATTGATATCGGAGGAATATACAGATCAAAATTCTTTGCTTAACAGGGTAGGTGATACAATATCTTTCAATATAACTCCCAAAAGAAGAATTGATGCTTTAAACAAAATTGATGAACTAAAAGGAAAAGATGAACTGATAAAAAAGCTCTCTAAACAAAATTTTTCAGGAACAGCAAAAGTTTCAGATAAATATATGATTGATGCAATCAATGCCTTTTTTGATGGAACATTAGTAGGTGAATTTCAGGCGAATGTACAACAAGATGAGTTTTCAGTAAGTATAAAAACAGAAAAATTGTTAAAATTAAAACCTTTTGATAATAATAGTGAGTATGCACAAAATCCTGTGGTGTTTAGAGCTATCAATGAAACAAGAAAAGTGGTTAATGCAATTGTTCAAAAATATGGCGCACCAAATGCAATGAATATTGAAATCGCAAGTGAACTCAATAAGAGTTTTGACACTCGTCAAAAAATATCCACTCAACAAAATAAAAATGAAAAGGAACGAAAAAATGCAATAAAACAAATATCATTGATTACAGGTCTTGATGAAAGAGAAATTAGGCCACAGTACATTGAAAGATATCTTCTTGGAGAACTCCAGGGTTGGAGATGTATGTATTCAAATGAAGAAATAACAAATAAGAAAGAAGCAATATTGAATAAAGGAAAACAATATGAAATCGATCATATTGTCCCATTTTCGAGAATTCTTGATGATACACTAAACAATAAAGCTCTTGTTCTTGCAAGAGAAAATCAGAAAAAAGGAGCAAGAACTCCGTTGATGTATCTATCTGCTGAAAAGGAAAAAGAGTTCAAACAGCGTGTCAATAAGTTGTTTAAAGGCAATAAAATCACCGAGAAAAAGTATAGGTATTTTATGCTTGAATCTCTTGTAGGCGAAGATGCTGAAAAAATTCTCGGCGATTGGAAAACAAGAAATCTTAACGATACACGATATATTGCAAAATTTTTGGTTAAGTATTTTAATGATAATCTCTACTTTGCAAGGGAAAAGGGTGACGATAAGAGACCGGTAGTTTATGCAGTCAAGGGTGCAATAACATCATCTCTTCGCAGACAGTGGCTCAACAAAGAAACATGGGGAAGATATGATAAAGGCGAACTGAAGAAGATAACATATTTTGATCATGCAGTTGACGCAATAGTAATAGCAAACTGTTTACCGGCCTATGTTATTATAGCTGCCGAAAACCACAAGCTTAGAGATATATACTATTCTGCAGGTAAAATTAAAACAGAGGAGTATAGAAAAAGTCTTGACAATTGTGTTGATACCTTAATGAAATATTATGGAATGTCTCCCGCTGTTTCAAGAAAATTACTTGAAAAGGTTAAGGAAACACCGTCATTACTGAAGAATATTCGTTTTGAAGTTGAATACCGTGTCCGTGATTACGAGTTAATGAAATATTTCTTTAACTATGATACTAAAGTAGGTGAAGATACTCTTGATCAAATATTTAGAAATGATTTGTACAAAATATATGATCACCAATTTGCAGACTCAATTGAGATGCCGATTGTATCAATTAAGCCTGAAAGAAAATATTCAGGTCAGATGGTTAAGGATGGTTTCATAAAAAAGAAAGATGCAATTTCAGGAAAAAACAGTGTCAAAACTATTGGTGAGAATAATAGTACGGTGTTAAATGATTCACGCTTTTATTGTGTAGATGTATATAGAACTTGTAATGATGAAACAAACCTAAATTTCATTAAATATACCGACTTATTAAAAAGAAATAATCATTTGTATCTTCGTTCGGATTATAGATATCCTGATGATTATGCTATGCACGAAATGTACCTTTTTTATGGCGACTACATCGAAATTACAAAGAAAAATAAAATTTGTTGTGGATACTACTTTTCATTAAAGAACAGTTCAAGAAATGAACTGTATATGTCAAAAGGAAATACGAGACGAAAACTTAACAATATGAAGGAAAACGAGGTGTGTTCAATAACTAAAAAGGATACAGTAAAGAAATTTGAAATAGACATACTTGGTAAAAAGCTTGGGGAGGTAAAGAAATGTGGCGAACCGTTATCGTTGCTTCCGGAGAAAAATTGAACATAAAGGACAACTGGCTTATAGTATCAAATGCAGAAGGTGAAAGTAGGGTTCCGGTTTCAGACATATACTCACTTGTAATAGAAAATCGTGCAGCAATGCTTAGCGTAAGTGTGTTGACCACACTTACGCAGGCAGGTGCACATATAATACTTTGCGATGAAAAACATCTTCCGGTGTCTGCAGCATTACCAATTAACACTCATTACAGACCATTTAATGTAATAAAGAAGCAAATTGATATGACATATGAATTTAAAAATTTATTGTGACAGAAAATTATTGAAAGAAAAATACACAACCGGTATTTATGCTTGAAATACCGTGAAATTAACAAAGAAAAATGTGATGAAATTGATGCGTTATCCAAAAGCGTGAAGCCCGGGGATATAACAAACCGAGAGGCGGTTGCGGCACGAAAATATTTTGTTGCATTATTTGGATCAACCTTCAGAAGAACTGATGAAGATGTTACAAATGCCTCTTTGAATTACGGATATGCAATAATAAGGTCATGCGTTGCTAAAACTCTTGCCGGTTACGGATTTAACGGAACAGTTGGTATTCATCATATAAACGAAACTAATCCCTTTAATCTTGCTGATGATATCATGGAGCCGTTAAGACCCGTGGTTGATATGTGGACTGATGAAAATTGTGATACACTTTTTGAAACACTTACATATAGCAATCGTAAGAATTTAATAGATTTGCCAAACCAAATTATTTTGCAATCAGATAAAAGAATGCGTATAAGATATGCAATAGAAATATATGTAAAATCTCTTGTGTCGGCAATTGAAAATGATAATGTATCGCTGCTTGAAATTCCGGAATTAATCCCTTTTGATATATTTTTTGAGGATGAAGATGATTAACAGATTTATGAAAGTTATAGTATTTTTTGATTTACCCGTTTCGACAAAAGAGAAAAGAAAGCAATATTCGCAATTTAGAAAAAATCTGATTAAATCAGGTTTTATCATGGTGCAGTTTTCTGTATATGCGAGAACTGTCAGAAATAATGATGATGCAAAAAAGTATTCAAAAATAGTTAAAAGTATTTTGCCCCCATCGGGTTCGGTACGATTGCTGATAATAACCGATCGTCAGTATGATTCTATGGAAATTTTGATAGGAGAAAAGTATGCAGAGGAAAACTATCTTGACAAAAGAGATATCATTGAATTATAATGTACTTGTGTTTGAATTGTCAAAACCGCCTACATTCTACAAGATGTAGTGGTTTTGGCTCTCTGATGAATATTGATAAACTTATACTTAAAACTATCAGAAAAGAGCTTGAAGAAGGTTTTGGCTCTCTGATGAATATTGATAAACTTATACTTTTCTATCTTCATCAGATAGGTCATTGAGTTTTGGCTCTCTAATGAATATTGATAAACTTATACACAACAGCGGTACAGATTATCGTATCACCGGTTTTGGCTCTCTGATGAATATTGATAAACTTATACCACATCCTTTTGACCTGCCATCATCAGAGCGTTTTGGCTCTCTGATGAATATTGATAAACTTATACCTTCCATTTCTTATCGTGGCGTTGAAAATCCGTTTTGGCTCTCTGATGAATATTGATAAACTTATACGAACAAGGACGGCGGAACAAGGCGACCTATGT
>OHLA01000557.1_pt1 | contig 15043 bp, 10 predicted proteins | sample 1568961 | NCBI WGS metagenome assembly OHLA01 (sample SAMEA3879530, study PRJEB24766) | human gut metagenome | biome: human-associated habitat; feature: feces | place: USA | collected 1985/1987
TAAAGCCTAATCGTGGTAATATTCTTTCATCCGATGGCAAACTGATGGCAAGTTCGCTGCCAGAATATAAAATATATATGGACTTCATGTCCGGCGAAAGGGACGAGAAACGCCGCAAAAAGGACCAGCAGCGCAAGGATTCTATCTGGAAAGCCAATTTCGATTCTATCTGTATCGGGCTTCATCAGATTTTTCCGGACATCAGTGCCGCCACCTTCAAAAGCCATCTGCGCAAGGGGCGGGAGATGAAGAGCCGGAACTACAACATTCTTCCCAACCGCAACCGGCGCATCTCTTACATTCAGTATAAGGAAGCCAAACGGTTACCCGTATTCAAGATGAACAAATACCGAGGCGGTTTCCACGAACAGATATACAACCAGCGTAAAAAGCCGTTCGGTTCTTTGGCAGCCCAAACCCTGGGCCGTCTCTATGCCGATACAGCCATGGGAGCCCGTAACGGCATTGAACTGGCCTTCGACACCCTGCTGAAAGGACGGAACGGTATTACCCACCGTCAGAAGGTGATGAATAAATACCTGAATATCGTAGACCTTCCCCCGGTAGACGGTTGTGACATCATATCCACCCTCGACGTAGGCATGCAGGACATCTGCGAAAAAGCCCTGGTGGACAAGTTGAAGGAAATCAATGCCAACGTCGGGGTAGCCGTACTGATGGAAGTGGCTACCGGAGAAGTAAAGGCCATTGTCAACATGATGAAAGCCGGAGACGGCAATTACTACGAAATGAACAGTAATGCCATCAGCGATATGTTGGAACCGGGCTCCACCTTCAAGACAGCCTCCATTATGGTGGCACTGGAAGATGGCAAGATAACCCCAGATACCGAGGTAGACACGGGCAACGGTATTATGAATATGTACGGCAGCAAGATGAGGGACCACAACTGGCACCGGGGAGGTTACGGAAAGATAGATGTGACACGTATTCTGGAAGTTTCTTCCAATGTGGGTGTCTCCTACCTCATCGACAAGCACTACAAGGATAATCCGCAGAAGTTCGTGGACGGTTTGAAGCGCATGAGCATCGACCAACCGCTTCATCTGCAAATACCCGGTGAAGGGAAACCCAACATCAAAGGGCCTAAAGAGCGTTATTTTGCCAAAACGACTTTGCCGTGGATGAGTATCGGTTACGAAACCCAGGTACCTCCCATAAACATACTGACCTTCTACAATGCCATAGCCAACAACGGGGTCATGGTACGCCCCAAATTTGTGAAAGCAGCGGTAAAGGACGGTGAGGTAGTGAAAGAATATCCTACGGAAGTAATCAATCCCAAGATATGCTCCGACCATACCCTGACACAAATCCGCGAAATCCTTCGGAAAGTGGTATCGCAAGGATTGGCAAAACCCGCCGGCAGCAAGCAGTTCTCTGTATCGGGCAAGACGGGTACGGCACAGATTTCACAAGGAGCCGCCGGATATAAGTCGGGACGGGTGAACTACCTTGTAAGTTTCTGCGGATATTTCCCCTCGGAAGCACCCAAATACAGTTGCATCGTTTCCATCCAGAAGCCTGGGTTACCAGCTTCAGGCGGTCTGATGGCAGGTAGTGTCTTCGGGAAAATAGCAGAAAGAGTTTATGCCAAAGACCTGCGTTTTGACATACGCAGTGCCATAGACAGTACCACCAATGTGATTCCTCCCGTGAAAGCCGGAGAGATGAACGAAGCACTCCTTGTACTGAATGATTTGAAAGTGCCCGTTCAGAAACAGTTCGCCGGACAAAAGAAAAAGGAACAGTGGGGGCATACACAAGCAGCTCCGTCGGCAGTCATCCTGCAAGACCAGGAACCGGCCTCGGGCACCGTGCCCAGCGTGGTAGGTATGGGAGCGAAAGATGCTGTCTACCTTTTAGAGAGTAAAGGACTGAAAGTAAGGCTAAACGGCGTAGGACGGGTGAGGAACCAGTCCATAGCAAGCGGTAGCCGGATAGTGAAAGGACAAACCATAGCCCTGACACTACGTTAACATGAGAATAAACAAGATTTGGATATACACTATATATAATAAGGTATGAGATTAAGTGATTTGTTGCAAACAATACAGCCGGTCCGGATTACCGGAAGTACAAGCATGGAGATAACGGGGGTGAATATAGATTCCCGCCTGATAGGAACCGGACATCTGTTCATGGCCATGCGTGGTACGCAGACCGACGGGCATGCCTATATTCCGGCTGCCATCGATAAAGGGGCTGTTGCAGTATTGTGTGAAGAATTGCCGGAAGAGCTTAAGGCCGGCATCACCTACATTCAGGTGAAAGACAGTGAAGATGCCGTAGGGAAAGTGGCTACCACTTTCTATGGTGACCCTACATCCAAGATGGAACTCATCGGCGTGACCGGAACCAACGGAAAAACAACCGTTGCCACCTTATTATATAATACTTTCCGCTATTTCGGCTACAAGGTCGGACTGGTTTCCACTGTATGCAATTACATCGACGACCTGCCCGTACCGACCGAACACACCACCCCGGACCCGATAACCCTGAACCGCCTGCTCGGAGAAATGGCAGATTCCGGCTGCAAGTATGCCTTCATGGAAGTCAGTTCCCATTCCATTGCCCAGAAGCGCATCAGCGGTCTGAAGTTTGCCGGCGGTATTTTCACTAATCTGACCCGCGACCATCTGGATTATCATAAAACGGTGGAGAACTACCTCAAAGCCAAGAAAAAGTTCTTCGACGAACTGCCAAAAGGAGTTTTCAGCCTGACCAACCTGGATGACAAGAACGGACTTGTGATGACGCAGAATACCCGTTCGAAGGTATACACCTACTCTTTGCGTAGTCTTAGCGACTTCAAAGGCAAAGTCTTGGAGTCTCATTTCGAGGGAATGTTGCTCGACTTCAACAATCACGAACTGGCAGTACGTTTCATCGGAAAGTTCAATGCCTACAACCTGCTGGCGGTATTCGGTACTGCCGTATTGCTTGGCAAGAAAGAAGAGGATGTACTGGTTGCCCTCAGCACGCTGCATCCGGTAACCGGCCGCTTCGATGCCATCCGTTCACCGAAAGGCTACACCGCCATTGTGGACTATGCGCATACTCCAGACGCCCTGGTCAATGTATTGAACGCCATTCACGGAGTGCTGGAAGGAAAAGGGAAAGTGATTACCGTTGTGGGCGCCGGCGGCAACCGCGACAAAGGCAAGCGTCCCATCATGGCCAAAGAATCCGCCCGCTTGAGCGACCGGGTCATCATCACCTCCGATAACCCGCGCTTTGAAGAGCCGCAGGACATCATCAACGACATGCTGGCGGGACTGGATAAAGACGACATGCAGAAAACCATCAGCATCACCGACCGCCGCGAAGCCATCAAGACAGCCTGCATGCTGGCACAGCCGGGAGACGTGATTCTCGTTGCAGGCAAGGGGCATGAGAATTATCAGGAGATTAAAGGCGTGAAACACCATTTTGACGACAAAGAGATATTAAATGAGATAATGTGCTGATATGCCAATGTGCTAATTGCCATGCGTCATGTAGGATATTCATTCCTTTACCAGCAGATATACCAGACTATCAATTAGCATATTGGCACATTAGCACATTAAACAATTAAATAATTAACATCATGTTATACTATTTATTTCAATGGTTAGACAAATATGACTTCCCCGGTGCGGGCATGTTTGGCTATACATCCTTCCGTTCGTTGATGGCAATCATTCTGGCATTGCTCATTTCGAGTATCTGGGGAGATAAGTTCATCAATCTACTGAAACGCAAGCAGATTACTGAAACGCAACGTGATGCCAGCATCGACCCGTTCGGCGTAAACAAGGTGGGAGTACCCAGCATGGGCGGTGTCATCATTATTTTTGCCATACTCATTCCTTGCCTACTACTGGGCAAATTGAGCAATATTTATATGATATTGATGCTGATTACCACAATCTGGCTGGGGTCGCTGGGCTTTGCCGACGACTACATCAAGATATTCAAGAAGGACAAGGAAGGCCTGCACGGTAAGTTCAAAATCATCGGTCAGGTAGGCTTGGGACTTATCGTCGGACTGACTCTCTACCTCAGTCCGCAGGTGGTTATCCGCGAGAACATAGAAATAGAGAAACCGGACGGACAGATAGAAGTGGTGCATGCCGCCAAGGAAATCAAGGCAACACAGACCACCATCCCATTCTTCAAGAGCAACAACTTCGACTATGCCGACCTAGTGGGCTTCATGGGTGAACATGCCCAGACAGCAGGTTGGATACTGTTTGTGATTATCACGATTTTCGTAGTTACCGCCGTCAGCAACGGAGCCAACCTAAATGACGGAATGGACGGAATGGCGGCAGGGAACTCTGCCATTATCGGACTGACCTTGGGAATACTCGCCTACGTATCGAGCCACATTGAATATGCCGGCTACCTGAATATCATGTACATTCCCGGCTCGGAAGAACTGGTAATCTTTATCTGTGCCTTCATCGGTGCACTTATCGGCTTCTTGTGGTACAATGCCTATCCGGCCCAGGTATTCATGGGCGATACGGGCAGTCTGACCATTGGAGGAATCATCGCAGTATACGCCATCATTATTCACAAGGAACTGCTGATACCCATCCTTTGCGGTATCTTCCTGGTGGAGAACCTTTCGGTCATCCTGCAACGCCTCTACTACAAGGCAGGCAAGCGGAAAGGCGTGAAACAACGCCTCTTCAAAAGAACACCGATACACGACCACTTCCGCACTTCCATGAGCCTGATAGAGCCGGGATGCAGCGTAGTATTCACCAAACCGGACAAGCTGTTCCACGAATCCAAAATCACCATCCGCTTCTGGATTGTGACGATTGTATTGGCAGCGATAACGATTATAACATTAAAGATTAGATAATAATTATTCAATATGCTAATGTGCCAATGTGCTAATTGCCATGCGGCACGACAGCGCAGCTCATTAGCACATTGGCACATTAATCATATTAGTACATTATGAGAATTGTAGTATTAGGAGCTGGCGAAAGCGGCGCAGGCGCTGCCGTACTGGCCAAAGTGAAAGGATTCGACACGTTCGTCTCCGACATGTCCGCCATCAAAGACAAATACAAGGAACTGCTGGATAAATACGGCATTGCCTGGGAAGAGGGGCACCACACAGAAGAGCTGATTCTGAATGCTGACGAAGTAGTGAAAAGCCCCGGTATCCCCAACGACGCTCCGCTCATTATGAAATTAAAGGAAAAAGGTACGCCCATCATCTCTGAGATAGAGTTTGCGGGACGGTACACTGACGCAAAGATGGTCTGTATCACCGGCTCGAACGGAAAGACTACAACCACCTCGCTCATTTATCACATCTTCAAGAGTGCAGGCCTGAACGTCGGCCTCGCCGGCAACATCGGCAACAGCCTGGCCTTGCAGGTAGCCACGGAGCAGCATGATTACTACGTCATTGAGCTGAGTTCCTTCCAGCTGGACAATATGTATAACTTCCGTGCCAACATTGCCGTACTGATGAACATCACACCAGACCACTTGGACCGTTACGACCACTGTATGCAGAAATATGTGGACGCCAAATTCCGCATCACCCAAAACCAGACACCGGAAGACGCTTTTATCTTCTGGAACGACGACCCCATCATCAAGCGCGAGCTGGACAAGCATGGCCTGCGCGCCCATCTCTACCCGTTCGCTGCCGTGAAGGAAGACGGGGCCATCGCATACGTGGAAGACGGTGAAGTGGAAATCAACGAACCGATAGCCTTCAATATGGAGCAAGAGGAGCTGGCGCTGCACGGCACACACAACCTATACAATTCGTTAGCCGCCGGCATCTCGGCCAATTTGGCCGGCATCCGGAAAGAATATATCCGCAAAGCCTTGTCCGACTTCAAGGGAGTGGAACACCGGTTGGAGAAAGTAGCCACCGTACGCAGCGTGAGCTTCATCAACGATTCCAAGGCTACGAACGTAAACTCCTGCTGGTATGCCCTGCAAAGCATGACCGGCAAAACCGTACTTATCCTCGGCGGTAAAGACAAAGGAAACGATTACACGGAAATCGAAGACCTCGTACGCGAAAAGTGCTCTGCCCTGGTCTATTTGGGATTGCACAACGAAAAGCTGCACGCCTTCTTCGACCGTCTGGGACTGCCCGTAGCCGACGTGCAGACCGGCATGCAGGATGCCGTAGAAGCAGCCTTCAAGCTGGCAAAGAAAGGTGAAACCGTGTTGCTCAGTCCTTGCTGTGCCTCCTTCGACCTCTTCAAGAGCTATGAGGACCGCGGCAATCAGTTCAAAGCATGTGTCAGAGCACTATAAGATACGGATGCCGCAACAGTCCTATTACGCATCCCGTAACAAGAACGGCAACTTTTAATTCTTTAATTATTAATTTTTAATTTGCGAAGCATTGGATTTATTAAAGAGCATATTCAAAGGCGATAAAGTGATTTGGATTATTTTCCTTTTCCTTTGCCTCATCTCCATCACAGAGGTATTCAGTGCTGCCAGTACGCTGACCTACAAGAGTGGCGACCACTGGGGACCGATTACGCAGCACAGCATCCTCCTGATGGTAGGCGCCGTCATTGTAGTACTGGTACACAACATCCCCTATAAATGGTTTCAGGTGTTCCCGGTATTCCTGCTTCCGATATCCATCGGACTGCTGGCTTTTGTGATGCTGATGGGATTCATTACCGGCGACCGCGTAAACGGCGCAGCCCGCTGGATGACCTTCATGGGCATTCAGTTCCAGCCGTCAGAAATAGCGAAGATGGCCGTTGTCATCGTTACCGCCTTTATCCTCTCGAAAGGGCAGGATGAAGACGGTGCAAGTCCGAAAGCCTTTAAGCGCATCATGATTATTACCTGCATTGTCTGTGGCCTTATCCTGCCAGAAAACTACTCGACGGGAATGCTGCTCTTCGGAACGGTCTACCTGATGATGTTCATCGGGCGGGTATCTGCCAGGAAACTGCTGATACTGGGAGGAGGAATTGTGGCATTCGTAACAGTCTTTGTCGCCTTCCTGCTGGCCACGCCAGACAAGACATTGGAAAATATACCGATGGGGCACCGCTTCACCACTGTAAAATCCCGTATTGCAGACTTTACCAACAAGGAGGAAGTTCCTGCCGCCAAATTCGACATCGACGGCGACGGGCAAGTGGCACATGCCCGTATTGCCGTAGCTACGAGCAACGTTGTAGGCAAGGGTCCGGGAAACTCCGTACAGCGTGACTTTCTGAGCCAGGCATTCTCCGATTTCATCTATGCCATCATCATCGAGGAACTGGGACTGGTAGGCGGAATAGTCGTTGTGTTCCTTTATGTCTGCCTATTGGTGCGAGTGGGCCGTATCGCCAAAAAATGCGACCGCACTTTCCCCGCTTTCCTCATTACCGGAATAGCCTTGCTGCTCGTCACGCAGGCGCTGTTCAACATGATGGTTGCCGTAGGTCTGGCACCCGTCACGGGACAACCGCTTCCACTCATCAGCAAGGGTGGTACATCCACTTTCATCAACTGTGCCTACATCGGCATGATACTGAGTGTCAGCCGCTATACAGCCAAGCTGGAGGAACAGCGGATGCATGATGCGCAAGTGCCGATGCTGATAGATGCCGGAAATGCCGAGCACCCGGAACAACCGGCCGATAGCGAAGCACAGACAGCCGCCGAGCCGACAGCAAAGGTACTGAACAGTGATGCGGAGTTTGAATAACAGCCTCTCCCCCAACTCCTCCCCCGTAGGGAGGGGAGAAAAGAATAATAGAGTAATGGAGAGCATGCCAATAATACAAAAATAAAAAAGAACAAGAATATGAGTAAAGAGGCGAACAACTATACAACCCAAAGTAACTCTACCCCTCTCCCTACGGGGAAGGGGGTGAGGCTTATCATCAGCGGCGGCGGTACCGGAGGACATATCTTTCCGGCCATCTCCATCGCTAACGCCATAAAAGAGTTGTGTCCCGACGCGGAGATTCTCTTCGTAGGTGCCGAAGGAAGAATGGAAATGCAGCGTGTTCCAGATGCCGGTTACCGGATTATAGGCTTACCCGTTGCCGGATTCGACCGTAAACATCTGTGGAAGAACTTCTCCGTACTGCTGAAACTGATACGAAGCCAGTGGAAAGCACGGAGCATCATCAAGGAGTTCCGCCCGCAAGTAGCCGTCGGTGTAGGTGGCTATGCCAGTGGTCCTACGCTGAAAATGGCGGGCATGATGGGTATTCCCACGCTGATACAAGAACAGAATTCCTACGCCGGTGTCACCAACAAGCTGCTGGCACAGAAGGCATGCAAGATTTGCGTGGCCTACGAAGGTATGGAAAAATTCTTCCCGGCAGAAAAGATAATCATGACAGGTAATCCGGTGCGCCAGAACTTGCTCGGACATTCCATCCTGCACGCAGACGCCGTAAAGTACTTCGGATTGAACCCGGAAAAGAAGACTATCCTCATTCTGGGCGGCAGCCTGGGAGCCCGCACCATCAACCAGACACTGACCGCCGGCCTGGATATCATTCGTACCCACCCCGACGTACAGTTTATCTGGCAGACTGGCAAGATATACATTGACCAAGTCAGAGAAGCCATTACAGCCACTACGGGAGAAGCCGTACGTAACCCGCATATCAGTGCCATTCCGAATCTGTATGTGACGGACTTCATTAAGGATATAGCAAACGCCTATGCCGCTGCCGATCTGGTGATTTCACGTGCCGGAGCCGGTTCCATCTCCGAGTTCTGCCTGCTGCACAAGCCGGTCATCCTGGTTCCCTCACCCAATGTGGCCGAAGACCATCAGACCAAGAATGCGCTGGCGCTGGTGGATAAGGATGCAGCTATCTATGTGAAGGATGTGGAAGCGAAAGAGAAGCTGCTGCCGGTGGCGTTGGAGACAATCGCTAACCCCGAGAAGCTGCAAGACTTGAGCAAGAATATCGCCAAGCTAGCGTTGCCGGACTCGGCGACAATTATTGCGAAGGAGGTATTGAAGAGCCTCTCCCCTTGTCCCTCCCCCGTAGGGAGGGGGATAGAGATACTACGATAAACAATTAAGTTACTACGATTTACGATTTGACGGTTTACGATTGGAGTTACTCATACAATCATAAACCCACCTACTAATGAGCAGTTGTTTAACAATACAAACTTCAATCGTAAATCGTCTAATCGTAAATATATAGATTTTCCTTTATCTCCCCCCCTACGACATCTTTTTGTCATATTTGTGCAATATTTAATTTTTTCTTTTTACATTTGTGCTGTATAACACAGTTTTGCAGCAGTTATGGTAAAAGTAAACTTGTCTGATATTAATGTTCCGGAGTTGATTGCAGATATATGGTCTCCCTTGAATGACGAACAGCGGGAATTCCTCGCCAACCACTTCACACTCCAGAACTACAAAAAAAACGAAGTCATCCATTGCGAAGGCGAGACACCTACGCATTTGATGTGTCTGCTGAGTGGAAAGGTCAAAATCTATAAAGACGGAGTCGGTGGTAGAAGCCAGATTATCCGTATGATTAAACCTGTCGAATATTTCGGTTACCGCCCTTACTTTGCAAAAACAGACTATGTCACGGCAGCATCTGCATTCGAGCCGTCTCTTGTTTGCCAAATCCCCATGACTGCCTTGATGACTCTGCTCACACAAAACAACGACCTTGCCATGTTCTTCATCAGGCAATTGTCCGTTGACTTGGGCATTGCCGATGAACGTACCGTAAACCTGACGCAGAAACATATCCGCGGAAGACTCGCAGAATCCCTGCTGTTCCTCAAAGAAAGTTATGGTTTGGAGGAAGACGGCTCCACCTTGAGTATCTATCTCTCGCGTGAAGATCTGGCCAATTTGTCAAACATGACCACTTCCAACGCCATACGTACGTTGTCACAGTTTGCCACAGAACGGTTAATCACCATCGACGGACGTAAAATCAAAATCATAGACGAAGAAAAGCTGAAGAAAATCAGCAAGATAGGATAAGGAATAAGTGACAAGGGATAAGCGATTAGGGGTTAGCATAATAAAAACACATTGTTACCATCCTAACCCCTAATCACTAATCACTAAATCAGTCCTTTCGCAGACAAATATCTTTCCGCTTCAATGGCTGCCTGGCAACCAGTTCCGGCAGCGGTGATGGCTTGACGATAGTGAGGATCAGCAACGTCTCCGGCGGCGAATACGCCCAGCACTTTGGTACGCGGTGTTCCCGGCTCGGTGACGATATAACCTACTTCGTCCGTATCTACATAAGGTTTGAAAATATCTGAGTTGGGTTTATGGCCGATAGCCAGGAAGAAACCGTCAATAGCCACATCATAGCGCTTCTCATCAGGTTCACCCATACGCTGTACCAAATGTACACCTTCCACACCGTTCTCTCCAAACAAGCCTACGGCATTATGTTCGAACAGTACTTCAATCTTGTCATGCTTCATCACACGCTCCTGCATAATCTTGGAAGCGCGAAGATAAGGTTTGCGGACAATCAGATAAACCTTGGCAGCCAGTCCGGCAAGGTAAACAGCTTCCTCGCAGGCAGTATCTCCACCCCCTACAACAGCTACCGTTTTCTTGCGGTAGAAGAAACCGTCACAAGTGGCACAAGCGCTGACACCCATTCCCGCATATTTCTTTTCATCCTCCAGCCCCAGATACTTCGCAGCGGCACCTGTAGCAATAATCAGCGTTTCAGCCTCAATCATCTTTTCGTCATCAATCGTAATCTTGTAAGGTGCTTCAGCAAGATTGGCTGCGGTAGCAACTCCATAACGCAAATCTGCGCCAAAACGTTCGGCTTGCTTCCGCAGGTCTTCCATTAATTCCGGACCTCCGATACCTTGGGGATAACCGGGGAAATTCTCCACATCAGTAGTGGTTGTCAACTGGCCACCGGGCTGCAATCCTGCATAAAGTACCGGTGAAAGATTGGCACGGCCTGCATAAATAGCGGCAGTATAGCCGGCAGGACCCGAACCGATAATCAGACATTTTACTTTTTCTGTTTCCATCATTATATTATTTACTATTTGACTATTTACAATTTACTATTTAGCGCATGTCGATGACTTCAGCTGTAGGATAGGCTTTTTTGTCAAAGACAAAGAAACTATCCGGATAGGATTGTCCTGTCTGGTAGCTATCAATAAGGATAGTAGTCATATACTTACTCCCCCGTGGTGCCAAGTCCACTTGATGCAGACGATACGTATCCTTTGTCACAAACAGATAGACACTTTCAGGGTCTTTTCTCTTGTCGGCAGCAGTCATGGTGATGTAATAAACAGACTTGTCTTGCTTACCACCGACACTGCTCAACTTCAATCTGTATCCCTGCTTGTAGAGGGACAACCAGGCATACGGATTGAGAGTCTGCAATTCCTCCTGCGTAGGTTCCGATACATTCACCTCATCTGCCGAAGCCACATAGCTCCACTGCGTATGTCCGTCAAACCAAGTCTTCATTCCCTCGGTCTCAACCACAAATTTCTCACCTTCCAGATAGAGAACTCCCGCATAAGAGCCTTGTTGTTCGTTCACGGTAAACGCCAGCTTCACCCCTCCCGCTTTCCGAAAGGCTTCGGCTGTACGCTCCAATATATTCTTGGCATCCGGTTGTTGTGCCGACATCGGCACAGCAAACAACAGCAATAGCACACCAAGTAAAAGCTTATCAAGTTTCATCATTCTATAAATAACCATTCCTTATTGCAAATTGTTTAACCGCATTTCCAGGTCGCTCTCATCTATACAGAACACCTCACGCGCCTTACTACCTTGCGCCGGTCCCACAATCCCCGCTTTCTCCAACTGGTCCATGATGCGGCCGGCACGATTATAACCGATGGCAAACTTACGCTGAATGAGCGATGTGGAACCCTGCTGGTGAATAACAACGAGACGGGCTGCATCCTCGAACAAAGGATCGAGACGTCCCATATCCACATCCCCCAAATCACCTCCTGTATTTTCATCCACATATTCGGGCAGATAGAAAGCAGTGGGGTAACTCTGCTGGCGGGCGATAAACTTCGTAATCTCCGCCACTTCGGGCGTATCAATAAAGGCACACTGCACACGCACCGGGTCAGCTCCCTGTAGGAATAACATATCACCGCGGCCTATCAGCTGGTTGGCTCCCGGACGGTCGAGGATGGTACGCGAATCGACCATTGCCGATACACGGAAGGCGATACGCGCCGGGAAGTTGGCCTTAATCGTACCCGTAATGATGTTTGTTGTCGGTCGCTGTGTAGCGATAATCATATGTATACCCACGGCACGCGCCAACTGGGCGATACGTGCGATGGGCAGTTCCACATCCTTACCGGCTGTCATAATCAAGTCACCGAACTCGTCGATAACGACTACGATATAAGGCATGAACTTATGCCCCTTTTCCGGATTCAGACGACGGTTGATGAACTTCTCGTTATACTCCTTGATATTGCGCACATGGGCAGCTTTCAGCAAGTCATAGCGAGTATCCATCTCCACACAGATGGAGTTCAAAGTCTGCACCACCTTCGTGACGTCCGTAATGATGGCATCTTCCCCGTCGGGTAATTTCGCGAGGAAGTGATGCTCAATTACGGAGTAGATGCTGAATTCTACTTTTTTGGGGTCTACCAGCACAAACTTCAGCTCTGCCGGATGCTTCTTATATAATAAGGAGGTGATGATGGCATTCAACCCCACGGACTTACCCTGACCGGTAGCACCGGCAACGAGCACGTGCGGCATCTTGCACAAATCCACCATAAACACTTCATTCGTAATCGTCTTACCCAGTGCGATGGGCAAGTCGTAAGTAGACTCCTGGAACTTCTTGCTGCCGATAATGCTCTGACCGGATACAATCTTCGGATTGGAGTTGGGCACTTCGATACCAATCGTACCCTTTCCCGGAATGGGAGCGATGATACGGATGCCGAGCGCCGAAAGGCTGAGGGCAATATCATCTTCCAGACCGCGTATCTTCGAAATGCGGACGCCCTGCTCGGGAGTGATTTCATACAGCGTCACCGTAGGACCTACCGTCGCCTTAATGGTACTGATTTCTATACCGAAACTACGCAGAGTATTGATAATCTTATCCTTGTTCGCGTTCTGCTCTACCATGTCAATGGTCGGACCATTGTCATCGTAATGCTTCATCAAGTCTATTGTGGGGTAATGATAGTTTTCCAAATCCAGACGGGGATTGTACGGCTCCTTCTCCGTTCCCACATACTCCTCCTCTTCGGCCTTTTCAACCTGGAATGCCGGCTCCTTCTCTACCGGCTGTTCCCGAAAAGGGGGCACCGGCTCCGGTGCAGGAGTCTCAAAAGTCATGGTAACATCCTCATCCGCAGACTTGGCTGGCTTTACCTTTCCATCACTTCCACCCAAGTCAAGGGTGATTTCATTCAGCGGTTCGTCCTCTTCTTCCTCTGTAGCAACCTCCTCCTCCTTTTCAAGAACCTTTTCCGGCTCCGCAGCTTCCGGTGTCGGAGCAGTAGTCTTTTCCTTTGCACCCCAAGAGGTCTTGAACTCTTCCGGCGTTTCACCCAGCACGCTTTCCGCCTTCTCCTTACGCTTCAAGAAGCTGAGACTGAACAATCTGCGCAACCAGATGACAGTCCGTGCACTCAGATAGATGAGGAAGCAGATGGCAGTTACCAACAATAGCAGCCATACTCCCGGCACACCGACTTGAGACACAAGCCAGTTGCTGACATTGTATCCGTGCATACCGCCCAGATAGAGGAAAGAGTCCTTGTACTGGTCTACAAACACAAAACCGAAAAATACCGAGAACCACACCAGCATCAACGAACAGCCGATGAACCACTTCCACAAGCGCACCACACGCACCCGCATCAGCTTCAATCCCGCCACAGCCAGGAACACGAGAATCAGGAAAGACGATACGCCGAAACAATCATTTATCAGATAGCTGGCCAACTGCGCACCGCGGCTACCGGCGTAGTTCTTCACCCCATTATTGGTGGAAATCAGCTCCTGCGCACTGCCTCCGTCAATGATGCTCTGGTCTGCCGCTCCCGTGAAAAAGAACGACGAAAAGGCGAGCAACAAATAAACCGAAAAGATTACCAGTACCAAGCCGATAACGAAATGAACAGTTTCACTTCTAAATAACGCTGCCACTTTCCCAAAAAACGAGAGTGACAGCTCCGTATCTTTAGCTGTTGAATTTTTCTTTGCCATATTTTTTAAATAACTATTGAGAATTGATTGCAAAAATAATAAAAACTATCCTTCTGCCGCGTTGTTTTCATTCTTTAATTTCTCGTCTGCCGATTATAGGTATTCCTAATCTACAACTGTAGTTTTATCGCATGTTTTACTTACATGCTTGCATGAAATGACATAGCGCACTAATTTACAACAGATTGCGCCATGCAAGCAGACCTCATGCAAGCATGCAGGCAGATTTTGCCTACATGACGCAATCCATGCAAGCCCTATACGCATCAACCTACTCTTTTTCCTTCAAAAAATAAATCGGCTGTTTCTGCAACCCTTTGTTCACCAACACATTCTCCTCACAAAGACGACGAATCTGCCGCGTCGCAGTCGTGCGGGTCATGCCGCAAATCGACTGTACAACACTGCGGGTGATGAACTCATTCTTACGTAGATAGTTCACCACTTTTTGCTTCACCTCATCATCCGTCAGCCTCTTTTTCGTGAGATTCCGCAATTTCAGCGGCTTTACCTTCAATACTCCTATCTCACTGCGCAGCGCCTTGTCCGGTCTGAAAGTGATGTTTTTCAACTTTACCTTAGTACTTTTCCGCTTTGTCTCCAGTGTCACCGGTTCCGTGCAGGTCAGCGTAGGAACAAAGTAACCGATGCCGTCCAAATGAACCTGCCTGCCCTCCCCCAGCTCGCGTCCCACAAAATGCGACAAAGCATCGAGTACCGCCAGTACATCCGTCTCGGTCAGCGAGCAGTATTCTTGTATATGCCTGCGCAGTTCATCGGTCGTTGTGGCAGCCGTTCAGTTTAATCCGGGGG
>OHLA01000558.1_pt1 | contig 15039 bp, 13 predicted proteins | sample 1568961 | NCBI WGS metagenome assembly OHLA01 (sample SAMEA3879530, study PRJEB24766) | human gut metagenome | biome: human-associated habitat; feature: feces | place: USA | collected 1985/1987
GTTCGATTAAATCAGTCTAATTAAACATTGATTTCAGGCTTGTCAGACTCAACATCTGCGTACTTTTCAAGAACAGGCTTGATGCACTCGTTGAGGAAGTCCTCTGTCTGCTCTTTTGCTCTGCCTGTGTAGTTTTCCGGCTTGAGAATCTTCTCAAGCTCTTCAAGAGTAACGCCGAATGCCTCATCTGCGGCAATTCTCTCGAGAAGGTCATTCTCGCCGCCTTCAACCTTAACTACTCTTGACGCAGCCATTGAATGCTCACGGATTTTCTCGTGAAGCTGCTGTCTGTCAGCACCACGCTTTTTAACTGCATCCATCATAATATTCTCTGTTGCCATGAACGGAAGTTCTTTTCTGAGTCTTTGTTCAATTACCTTTGGATAAACGACAAGACCGTCTGCAACATTTGCATAAAGTGAAAGGATGCCGTCAACTGCGAGGAATGCCTCCGGAACACTGAGACGCTTGTTGGCTGAGTCATCAAGTGTTCTTTCAAACCACTGTGTGGCAGTTGTAAAGTAACCGTTGAGAACATCAACCATAACATATCTTGAAAGTGAACCTATACGCTCACTCCTCATTGGGTTGCGCTTGTAAGCCATAGCCGATGAACCGATCTGATTCTTTTCAAACGGCTCTTCAACCTCTTTGAGGTGCTGAAGAAGTCTGATATCATTTGAGAATTTAGCGGCTGACTGAGCAATTCCCGCAAGAACATTGAGGAACTGTGAGTCAAGCTTTCTTGAATATGTCTGACCTGATACAGGGAAACAAGCCTTGTAGCCCATTTTTTCTGCAATCTTATGATCAAGCATTTTGCACTTTTCGTGATCTCCGTCAAAGAGTTCAAGGAAACTTGCCTGTGTACCTGTTGTACCCTTTGAACCGAGAAGCTTAGCCTTTGAAAGCTGATACTCAACATCTTCAAGATCCATAAGGAGCTCCTGAAGCCAGAGAGTCGCTCTCTTACCTACTGTTGTAGGCTGTGCAGGCTGAAAATGAGTGAATGCAAGGGTTGGAAGAGCCTTGTATTCATCGGCAAACTTTGAAAGGTTGCGGATAACGGTGATAAGCTTATTTCTGATAAGCTTGAGTCCTTCTGTCATAATGATGATATCTGTGTTATCACCTACATAGCAGGAGGTTGCTCCCAGATGGATAATGCCCTTCGCCTTCGGGCACTGTACACCGTAGGCATACACATGACTCATAACGTCATGGCGCACTTCCTTCTCGCGCGCTTTTGCCACGTCGTAGTTGATATCAGTCGCATGGCTTTTCAGCTCATCGATCTGCTCTTGTGTGATCGGAAGTCCGAGTTCCTTTTCTGTCTCTGCCAGCGCAATCCAGAGTCTTCTCCAGGTCTGGAACTTCATATCCTGAGAAAAAATGAACTGCATTTCGCGGCTTGCATACCGTTCCGATAACGGGCTTGTATATCTGTCTGTGCTCATCAAAAACAACCATCCTCTCCTGTGTATTGGGTTATTGAAAACAATTTCGACACCGAAAGTATACCGTAAAACAACAGGCGGCGCAACTGTTTTATGCATACTGCAGCTTTTCGCACCGACACGCGTGGTGATGCTTTTTGATCCACACATATGCGGCACTGCAGGGGGCAGTTCTGTCACCTTGTTCCTGCGCGTATACTTTCAGTAAGGATTCCCGGGACGTTTTTTGCCATGTATAAAAATCATCTGTTGAAAGGCGCTCTTTTGCTGACTGCCGCCGGAGTTTTCAGCCGCATCATCGGCTTTTTTTACCGGATTTTCCTCTCCCGCACCTTTGGTGCGGAGCAAATGGGCATCTATGAGTTGATCAGTCCGGTGCTCGCTCTTTCCTTTGCGCTGTGTACCTCTGCCATCCAGAGTTCGATCTCCAAATTTACCGCTGCAGAACCGGAAGCAGCAATCTACGCCAAGCGCAGGATATTGCTTACCGGTCTGTCCGTCTCGTTCGTCCTTTCGTGCCTCTGCACGCTCTTTGTCTGGCGGGAGGCTGATTTTATTTCCGACTTTTTATTAAAAGAAACTCGCTGCGCGCCGCTTTTAAAAATCGCCGCGCTCTCCTTTCCCGCCGCCTGTATCCATTCATGTATCAACGGCTATTATTACGGCATCCGAAAATCCTTCCTGCCGGCATTCTGTCAGGTTTTTGAGCAGTGCTTCCGCGTCGGCAGTGTCCTGCTTTTTTGGCAGTATGCGGCGGTCTGCGGACTCTCCTGCACGATTCAGCTCGCTGCAGTCGGACTTGTCATCGGGGAATGCGCTTCCATGGTGGTTTCCGTTTTTGCCGCAAAAATCCATTTTTCCAAAAAACTCCCCGAAAGCCTTCCGTTAAAGCTTTCTCGGCCGGAGCTATTTTCCAGACTGTTTTCCTTTGCTGCACCCCTGTGCGCCACGCGGGTCTGCCTGCATCTGCTCGGAACAATCGAATCCTCCCGCATCCCGGTCAGCCTGCAGCTGTTTGGCTATTCCTCCCATCAGGCGCTTTCTGCTTATGGCGTATACACCGGCATGGCAATGACCTGCATCCTGTTTCCCGGCGCGCTGACCAATTCGATTGCTGTCCTGCTCATGCCGACCATCTCCTGCGCGGACGCTTCGAATAACCAAAGCGCCATCTACAGTGCCATTTTCCAGTGCACCTGCTTCTGTCTTTTCATCGGCGTCGGCTGTACTGCTGTCTTTTCTCTGTGCGGAAACTTCATCGGCTCTACGCTGTTTGGAAACGTACTTGCCGGGCAGTTGATTCGGATGTTTTGTTTTCTCTGCCCTTTTCTGTACCTGAATACGACGCTGCTTTCGATTTTAAACGGGCTTGGAAAAACAGGCTGTACTTTTCTGTTCCAAATCCTGTCCCTCGCCGTGCGTCTGTTCTTCGTTTTTTTCATCCTGCCGCTTTCCGGCATTCCCGGACTGTTCCAGGGCATGCTCTTGGGGCAGGTGCTCCTGACGATACTCTGCGCAGCAGCGCTGTTTTTTGTTTTGTCGCGGCGGCATGCGTGAATTGACTGTTTTTGCGCGTCAGTAACCAGTTTCCCGCGCCATTTGCAATACAATAGAATGCACACTCCCTCTGTAGCTTTCTGTGGGCAGATTTTCATGCAAGCATGAAATCTGCCCATAAAAAGCTACATGGAAACTGGTACGAAATCATAAAATTGGCTTGCGCCTGCGTTTTTCCTATACTATAATGAAAAACGTTTCCGTTCTGCATAAATATGCAGCCGGAAAGAGAATGGTGCTTCATCGGCACCGCCTGCGAAGGAGAAAAGTCATGAGTTTCGATTATATCAGAAAACTTCCTACTCCCGATGAAATCCGGGAGCAGTATCCGGTTCCGGATTCTCTGGTTCCAATCAAGCAGAAGCGTGACGCTGAGATCCGCGACGTCCTCACCGGTAAAAGCGACAAGCTGTTAGTCATCATCGGTCCCTGCTCTGCAGATAACGAGGATGCGGTCTGCGATTATATCCACCGTCTTGCAAAAGTCAACGACAAGGTATCCGACCGCCTGATCCTGATTCCGAGAATTTACACCAATAAGCCCCGTACTACCGGCGACGGCTACAAGGGTATTGTTCATCAGCCCGACCCCGAAAAAAAAGAGGATTTCCTACACGGTCTGATCGCGATGCGCCATATGCACATCCGCGCGCTGTCCGAAACCGGTCTCAGCGCTGCCGATGAAATGCTCTATCCCGAAAACTGGGGCTATGTATCCGATATTCTGTCCTATGTGGCAATCGGCGCCCGCAGCGTAGAGGATCAGCAGCACCGTCTGACGGTTAGCGGCTTTGATCTTCCGTCTGGCATGAAGAACCCCACCAGCGGTGACTTCTCCGTTATGCTGAACTCCGTTTATGCCGCACAGCATCCGCACAGATTCATCTACCGCGGCTATGAAGTGCAGACAAACGGCAACGACCTCGCCCACACCGTCCTGCGCGGCGCGACAAGCAAGCACGGACGCAACATTCCCAACTATCATTACGAGGATCTGCAGATCCTGCTCGGTCTTTATAACGAGCGTGATTTAAAAAACCCCGCCTGCATTATCGATTCCAACCATTCCAACTCCAATAAGCAGTTTGACCAGCAGGTTCGAATCGTCAAAGAGGTGATGCACAGCCGTCATTTAAGCCCCGACATCCACAACTTCGTCAAGGGCGTTATGATCGAGAGCTATATCGAAGAAGGCAACCAGAAGGTTGGCGGCGGCGTTTATGGAAAGTCCATCACGGATGCCTGCCTCGGCTGGGAAGCTTCCGAGCGCCTCATCTACGATCTGGCGGAGCTGAATTACTAAATATCACCTGTCTTCAAAACGGCAGCTTGCAGGCTCAACAGGTATTCTGTCCGCAGAAATAAAATTATGCATTCGTCTAAAAAGGCTCACCCTAACGGATGAGCCTTTTTTCTTCCCGGATTTGTTCCTGATTCACATTGATATAAATCTGCGTTGTGGAGATATCGGCATGTCCGAGCATTTCCTGCACGCTCTGCAGGTTTGTGCCGTTTGCAACCAGATGTGCTGCAAAGCAGTGACGCAGAGTATGCGGCGTGACCTCTTCCGTGATTCCCGCGCGCTGCGCATAGCCTTTTAGCAGCTTCCAGAAGCCCTGACGGCTCATCGGCTTTCCTGCGCAGTTGACAAACAGTGCCTGCTGCGTTTCCTCCGCTACCAGAGCCTGTCTGCCATGCTGCAGATACGCTTCCAGCGCCGCTTTCGCTTTATTTCCAAACAAAACCGTACGCTGGCGGTTTTGTTCCGTACAGAACAAAAAGGACAGTTTTAAATTTACATCCGAAAGCTTCAGACCGATCAGCTCCGATACCCGGATACCGGTTGCATACAAAAGCTCCAGCATCGCTTTGTCCCGAAGTTCCTTCGGACTCGTTCCCTGCACCGCATCCATCAGTCGTTCCACCTCTTCCGGACTCAGCACGCCGGGCAGCTTCTTTTCCACCCGAGGGGCTTTGAGCGTCTCCGACACATCCATCATCAGCACGCCCTCCCGCACCAGATAATGGCAAAACGCCCGAATCGATGCGATATTGCGGGAAATCGTCGCAGCTTTTCTCTGCTTTTCTTCCAGAAAACGGATATAACCATATAATGCCGTCGCAGTCAGATCCTCTACCCTGGTCATCTGATACCGGGCACGCAGAAAACCCGCCAGCTGATACAGATCTCGCCGATAGGAAAGCTCCGTATTCCGGGAGGTTCCTTTTACCTTATGACAATATTCAATAAATGACTCAATCTGTGCTTCCATCCCTCTGCGTTCCCTTCTTTTGACCGTATCGGTCGTGTGGAATCATTATATACAATGAAATTCAGAAAAGCAATGTTGAAACTTCCGCATTTTCAGGCGATTTTTCGGCATGTTTTCAGGTAACACCAGATAGTGGTACGGGAAATACCAGTTCCACCATATCTTGATTTGGCATTCCGCATCTTCCTATCCCCAAAACAGACGCATCACGGCTTTTAAAATAAATGGATTGACATACCCTTCTACCGCACAGCCGATTCCAATCACCGCCAGGGAAATCCACACGCCCGACGCAGCTTTTTTGTGCAGGCACCATTCCAGCAGCATACAGTAGCCCGGAACCAGCACCGCCTGTTGTGGAACCAGCGCCGCCAGGAAAAAGAAGCTCCCCCGGATTCCATAGCGCAGCGACAGCGCCGTCAGGATCATCCCTGCCGCCAGTCCGCTCCCCGCTGCAAGCACAATCAGACAGATCATCCCTGCCCCTGAAAGTGCAAGCAGCACGAGCAGCAGCGCCGTTCCAAGCCTTTTTTGCAGGCAGTATAAAAACAATCCCGTCCGGTTCATGTTCCATTCTGAAATTCCCGACAGCGTATCCGTATCCAGAAAGCCCGGATTTTGCACAAACAGCCCCGGAAAAAAGCACACGCAGGCGATTCCCGCCAGAAATCCCGCCAGAAGAAGCACCGCCCCCAACCTCTTTTCCTGCTGCCCGAACCGTTTCCAAAAAGACATCGCATTCCCCGTTTTTATATTTTTAACAGCGCCGGCATAAGCCGACAGATAACAACAGCGTCACGGCATGAACTGCTGCACCTACCGTGACGCTGTCTGCGCATCCGCTCGTTGTAATCTATGCGGCTGCTGGGGGAATTTTGCATTTTTTTCAATTGGTACTGTGAAAGGTATCACGCACCCCTTGGCGCTTCTATGCAGTACCGTGCTGCGCTATTTTTCGTATTTCGCCTTATAGCTCATGATCGCCGCGATTGTCTTGCCGTCCTCGATTTTTCCGGAATAGATCATTTCACACAGCTCATCGACCGAATACGCATAGACATCGATAAATTCATCCTCGTCCAAATGCTGATGGGTCGGCTTTAAATCCTGCGCAACATAGATTTCGATCTTTTCATTGCAGAACGCAACGGTCGTCCGCAGACTTAAAAGATGCGTCAGATTTTCAGAATGATATCCCGTCTCCTCTTCCAGTTCACGCGCGGCAGCCAGCATCGGCGGCTCGTCTGCACCCGCCGGGATTTCCAGCGTATAACGGTCGAGAGCATTGCGCCACTGACGCACCATCAGAAGCTTTCCATCCTCTCGCACAGGAACGACCGCAGCCGCGCCCTTATGCCCGATAAAATCCCATTCTGCGATGTTCCCGTTTGGAACCTGAATGGTGTCCCTGTAATAATCGATGATCGTTCCGTGATAGACCAGCTTTCGATCCAGCCGTTTAAATTCCTCTGCCATGTTGACTTCTCCTCTGCATAGAAATAAGCATCCCACCCGTCCAAGGTACAAGATGCTCATTTCTTAAAATATTTTCTACCGGGGCAAATCAGCCTTTACATCTGATTTCCTGATGATTTGATTATATGCCGTGATATTTTAGAAATCAACCTTTAAAGCTTTCCGATCGTATTGTCCCAGATCGCGTCGAATACCTTATCATAGGTGGTATTTCCAGCGCCGCCCTTGGGTGCCAGCTTGCGTTTTTCCGTGCTCTCTCCGTAACAGATAAAGTTTTCCAGCAGCCGTTTTCCCAGCATCGCCGTGATGTCCCCATTCTTTGGAGCAAATGCGTAATAATAGTTGGACTTCTTTTTTCGTCCCCACAGGATTTTTCCTTCGTGCTGCCCGTTTTTCAACAGCTCCTCCACCCTGTCATACTGACCGGCCGACGTCTCGCAGTCTCTGTCGCACGGGGCAAGCTCCGGGGTAGAAAACTGTACATAGTACGAATACTCGCTCTTACCTTCATCATCGTCGGAACGGTCAAATTCTTCCTCATATACCGCGTCAAAATGAATATCTGCGATAAAAAGATCCCCGTTTATGATCATTTCCTTTACGGTGTACAAAGGATTCCCGAACAGCTGTTTTTTCTGCTCCCCGAGGGCGTCTGCCACTTCCATCGGCACCTTCTGCCAGTTCAGGGAAGAAAGTGAAACCACCTCTTTTGCTTCCCGCCCACAGGCTGTGCATTTTCCATCCGCCAGCTCCTTTCCACAGAACACGCAATACCTTTTTTTGTTGTCCATGTTTGAAAAAATTCCCATGATAGCTCCTCCTTTTTATTCTTTTAGCTGTTTATTCTTTTAGCATGCAATCTGCTTTCTCATGCAATCTGACCTGCCGTTTCCAAACTCTGCCCAGGACTGATCGCTTCCCCATTCGTCCCAGCTGTCATCCTCCCAATAGTCGTCATCCTCAAAGAACAGCCAGTCGATCCAATCCCAGTCGTCTTCATAGTCGTCCCAGCCTTCCCAGTCGTCCTCATACCAGGATTCATAATCATAGTAATCGTTATAACCCTCTGCATAGACGAATTTTTCCAGCCAGCCGACATAGTCGGCGTCCATCCCCACACCGGTAAAAACCGGATAGAGATATCCATAAAACTCAGAATCCCCATAAGGCAGCGTGACAGACAGTCCAGTCATTCCAACCTCGTCGTCCGTACAATTAAAATAGCAGATGGAAAGGTTTACCGCAGCCGCCAGTGCCTCTGTCTCTTTGGATTCGATATTCTGCGCTACTGCCATGATATCCGTTATATAATAGTCTGACATGGAATAATCTCCATCCTCGTCAAACAGAAAATCAAACAGCCCTTTTTCCCGCAAAATAGGATGAGCGCGCCTGCCGCCCCGGACGTACATACTGTAATTTTCCCCCAGCAGCGCAGGCTCGTTTGCATAGGCAAAATCAGCCCACGCGGTATAGAGCACCTTCATGTAGGATTCGTCGATCAGCGCCAGCGTGGAAGACCCCTCGCCGTTTTCTTCATTATCTGCGATCATGTCATCCACGATGATTTTCCCAAGCTCCTCAGAGGAAATGCTGGTGTTCTCCGACAGGGCGTTCAGCCATCCCGTGTACGACCAGCCGTAGCCGGATTCAAAATCCTCCGACAGAATCATGTAATCGCAATAATTGTACATGGCACAGCAAAGCTCTAACGAAGACATAATGCAGCTGTCCATGCCGATGATATCAAAGTAAATCCCGCTCTGGCGGATTGCCGTCTGGATCTCATCGATCGTAAGCACCGAATCCTCCGACTGGTGTTCGTCATATCCAAAGCCGTATACCGGTCCTGCACCGTGATCCCAGAAAATCAGGATATAACGGTTTGCCGGATAATTTTCTGCGCCCCAGGAAATAAAATCAGCAAGCGTGTCAGGCGATGTACAATCCAGCTGGCCGAGGCTGTCATCCACAAGCACCAGGTTCCCGGCTTCCGCCTTATAACGCTGCGTGTGATCGGAGGCAATTCCAAGCCTTTTTGACCAGCTTTTTGTGCCGATCGTCTCCACGAGGACATTGACCTGGCTGCTGATGTTCGCCGCAAGCATCTCACAAAGATCCTCCGTTGCCTCTCCGTCCTCCGATTCCAGATCCGAACCGTTCATATAGACAAATACGGTCGCTTGGTCCTTTCCATCGCCTTTTATCTCTGTCTGTTTCTCCTTTACCATATCTTCCGGAAAGGGATTTTCCGCTGCACCCGCCGCATGCTCAGTGCCTGTCTGTGTCCCTATACCTGACGCCGTCTCTACGCTCGTCTGTTCCTGATCTGCAGGCTTTTCTTCTTCATCCGGCAAAAACAGAGCAATGATAAACAGCACGCCGCAGATAATCAATAGATTTCGGAGAAGCTTTCCCAGTTTTTTCATAACACATCATCCTTTTTGATCCTATGAGGTCGGGCAAAAGCTCCGACTTTGATGCCTGGCATTATCCTATATCAATATAATAAAAAAAACGCGAAGCCTTGTAAATAATATATTTACATAGGTTTCGCGCCTTTTAGCGTTACTTATTTTGCGTAGTCCGTTACGCGGCTCTCTCTGATCACATTGACCTTGATCTGTCCCGGATATTCCAGCTCTGCTTCGATCTGCTTGGAAATATCCCGTGCCAGGAGTACCATATCCGCATCGGAAATCTGCTCAGGAACTACCATAACCCGAACCTCTCTGCCCGCCTGAATGGCAAAGGATTTATCTACACCTTTGAAATTGTTGGAAATGTCTTCTAATTGTTTCAGTCTGCTGGTATAGGTTTCCAGCGTCTCTCTTCTTGCACCCGGACGAGCTGCAGAAATTGTATCAGCAGCCTGTACGATACAGGCAATCAGAGAGGTCGGCTCTACATCGCCGTGGTGGGATTCCACCGCATTGATGACTGTCGCGGACTCTTTGTATTTCCGGCAAAGCTCAGCGCCCAGCTGGATATGAGAGCCTTCCATTTCGTGATCCACTGCCTTACCGATATCATGCAGCAGACCTGCACGTTTTGCAAGACGGACATCCAGTCCCAGCTCTGCAGCAAGCAGACCGGACAGATGTGCTACCTCGATCGAATGCTTCAATGCGTTCTGACCGTAGCTCGTCCTGAATTTCATCTTACCTAACAGTCTGACAAGTTCCGGATGAATACCGTGTACGCCGACTTCCAGTACAGCGGCCTCGCCCTCTTCTTTAATCATTGTCTCTACTTCACGCTGTGCCTTTTCTACCATCTCTTCGATTCTGGCAGGATGGATACGTCCATCTACAATCAGCTTCTCCAGTGCAATCCGCGCAACCTCTCTGCGGATCGGATCGAAGCCGGAAAGCACAACTGCTTCCGGTGTGTCGTCGATAATCAGATCAACGCCGGTCAGGGTTTCAAGGGTACGGATATTACGTCCTTCCCGTCCGATGATACGCCCTTTCATTTCATCGCTGGGAAGCTGTACGACAGAAATCGTCGCTTCGGATACATGATCTGCAGCACATTTCTGAATCGCATTGACCACATATTCTTTCGCTTTCTTGTCAGCTTCCTCTTTGGCCCGATGTTCCATTTCCTTGATCATCTTGGCCGATTCATGCTTCACATCATCTTCAACAATTTTCAGCAAATATTCCTTTGCCTGGTCGGAGGTCAAACCAGAGATTCTTTCCAGTTCCTGGACACGCTGCTCGTTCAATCGGGAAATTTCTTCCTTCTGCTTCCGCATCTCCTCTTCCCGCTTCGCCAGATAAGCTTCTTTCTTCTCGATCGCATCGGTCTTCTTATCGATGTTCTCTTCCTTCTGCTGCACGCGGCGTTCGTACCGGGTAACCTCGGCTCTGCGTTCCTTGATCTCGCGATCCAGTTCGTTCTTGGTACGAATGGATTCCTCCTTCACCTCCAGCAGTCCTTCCCGTTTCTTCGCTTCTGCAGTCTTTAACGCTTCATCAATGATTTCTCTGGCTTTGTCATCCGCATTACCGATCTTCTGCTCAATTCCCTTTTTACATTGCGCAGAGGCGATCAGTGCGGTAACCGGAACAGCAATCAGCAGGGTAACAATTGCTGTTATAACGATTGGCACCATCATTCCAGGAGCACCTCCTTATTTAATTTTCATTGTGCAATATCAGTTATAGAATGTTTATTCCCATTCTTATAAACAATTTTACAACATCTCAATTTTATACAATTCCACTACAGATGTCAAGTAATTCCGTGCCATTCTGCACAAATCGGTGCCCCCGGCAGTTACAGTTCACCCGCCAGCTCCATGGCTTTTCTGATGGTTTCCGCGCAGATGCCCTTGCGAGACAGAAAAGCCGCCACCTTCCGCTTCTCTGCAAAGTCTGCCTGCGCAGGATCGTAACGCTTTTTGGCAAGCCACATCTGCGCGAGCGCAAGTTCGTCCGGTCCATCCCCCTTTTCTGCCGCTTCTGCAAATGCTGCTTCTATTTCATCCCTCGAAACGCCTCTTGCGATCAGATCCTGTTCCAACACGCGTTTGCTCTTTTTTCCCGCCTGATTAACGATGTAATCCTTTGCAAACTGCAGATCATCCACATAATGATAGGATTTTACATAAGCGAGCGCGCTGTCGATGCTTTCCTGCGGATAGCCGCCCTCTTTTAATTTGCTGCGCAGTTTGCTTTCCGTATACGCCCTGCTCTGCAAAAGGTTCATACAGCGCAGCGTCGCCCGTTTGGGCAGCACCTCCTGCATGATCTCCCGATAGGATTCTTCTGAAAGCTCTTCCTGTTCCCGCACCCCGAATAAACGAAGTTCGCCTTTGTATAATACAAAGGCGAAACTGTCCTCTAAATATATTTTGCAGCGGGACCGGGACAATTCTTCTATCCGGGTCACTGTCATGTACGTCTTACTCCTTTTCTGTCAGGCTCTGTTCTTCTGCACCAGACTTCTCTACTTTGCCTGTCGCAGCTTTCTCAGACTTTGCTGCTGCGTCTGCAGGTGTTTTTCTCTTCAGGCCGTAATGCTCGCGTACCTTCTCCTCGATCTCCTCGCAGATGTCCGGATGGTCCTTTAAGTAGCTTTTGGCATTCTCACGTCCCTGACCGATCTTATTGCCCTCGTAAGCATACCATGCGCCGCTCTTGTTCACGACGTTGATGTTCGCTGCCAGATCCAGGATATCCCCGACAACGGAAATACCTTCTCCGAACATGATATCGAATTCCGCTTCCTTGAACGGAGGCGCAATCTTGTTTTTAACGACTTTGACACGGGTACGGTTGCCGACCACTTCACCGCCCTGCTTTAAGGATTCGATTCTGCGCACATCCATACGGATCGAAGCGTAGAATTTCAACGCACGTCCGCCAGTCGTTGTCTCAGGGTTACCGAACATAACGCCGACCTTCTCACGCAGCTGGTTGATAAATACCACGGTACAGTTGGACTTGCTGATGACACCGGTCAGCTTTCTCAGTGCCTGGGACATCAGACGCGCCTGCAGGCCTACATGGCTGTCGCCCATGTCGCCCTCGATCTCCGCCTTAGGTACCAGAGCCGCAACAGAGTCCACAACAACGATATCGATCGCGCCGGAGCGAACCATCGTCTCCGCGATTTCCAGCGCCTGTTCACCATTGTCCGGCTGGGAAATATAAAGGTTATCGATATCTACGCCGATATTCTTCGCATAAACAGGGTCAAGCGCATGCTCCGCGTCGATAAATCCGGCGATTCCTCCGTTTTTCTGTACTTCTGCGATCATATGCAGGGTAACCGTCGTCTTACCACTGGATTCCGGTCCGTAAATCTCGATGACACGTCCCTTAGGGATTCCGCCCAGTCCCAGTGCAATATCCAGGCTCAGGGAACCGGTCGGGATCGTCTCCACATTCATCTGAGAGGCAGGGTCGCCGAGCTTCATCACTGCTCCCTTGCCATATTCTTTTTCAAGCTTTGCAATCGCTGCGTCGAGCGCTTTTAATTTTTCTTCTCTTTCCATGCTGTCTCCTTCTACACAAGAACGGATGTTCTGGTATTATCATAAAACATTTGTTCGATTTTGTCAACAACAGAAGTTACGGTTCATGCGCGGCATGCATTTCCCCAGAAATTCTTCGTATGAATAGCAGTCTGTTTTTTCAGCATATCATAAAAACACCGGTCTGAACAGCCTTTCCCCGGTATCTTTTGCGGTACAGTTCAGGATTGCCTCCCCTGTCTGAAAATAGTATAATAAAATTATCAAACAGACAAGGAGGGTACTGTATGGATCGTTTGAAAGGAAAAGTAGCTGTCATCACCGGCGGAAATTCCGGTGTCGGAGAAGCGACCGCCAAATTGTTTGCAAAAGAGGGGGCTGTTGTTGTCATCACCGCCCGCAGAGAGGCCGCCCTGACGAAGGTTGCCGAGGAAATTAAAGCCGCCGGCGGCGAAGCTTTTGCTGTCTCCACCGATATTTCCAAACCGGAGGATCCCGAACGGCTCATGGAGCTGGTCCTGAAAAAATACGGTAAAATTGATATTCTCATCAACAATGCCGGAATTCTGGAAACCGGCTTAAAACCAATCGACCGCTTTTTGGATGAAGATCTCGACCGCATTGTTGAGACGAACCAGAAAGGAACCATGCGCTGTATGCGTGCTGCTGCCAGACGAATGCAGTCGGGCGCTTCGATCGTCAACGTCGCTTCCGTAGCAGGCGTAAAAGGCTGCGGCGGGGCCGCTTATGTCGCTTCCAAGGCTGCCGTGATCGGCGTGACCAAGCACACTGCGCTCCGTTTCCAGCAGACCGGCATCCGCTGCAATGCGATCTGCCCCGGGAATATCATCACACCGATGACGACCGGAACTGATCCTGCCATGCTCGACCCGGATATGATCGGCGCAATGGCTGCTCACAGCAATTTAAAGACACCGTCCTGCACCGCAGAGGATGTTGCCAACGTGATCCTTTTCTTCGCAAGTGACGAATCCCGCGCCATCACGGGACAGGTGATCGTGACCGATTTCGGCGCAATGCTATAAATCTTCAACGCAGGGGATCGCCCACGCTCCATAACGGAATCGGGCGGTCCCCTGCTGTTTTACATTTTTTTCAGATATTCCTCGTAGTCTTTTATCGTCGCCGTCATCCATCCAAACTGATTGTTCACGCCATTATAGTTAAACCCGATTTCCAGGCCGACCGGCGTATAGAAGAAAATACCTCCATCCGAGGAAAGAAGCTTCCGGAGCATCTCCGTCGGCCACTCGTTTTCTGACAGTTCCAGACCGTTCTGTTTTTGGCACTGTTTGCGGAATCGTTCTGCCAGTCGCGTCGAATAGTTAAACTGTTGTTCTTTTTTCAGGATTGTCCCTGTCTCCACATCGATATTGATCGCAGACAGTCCCGGCATGCTCTGGTTATTCAGATAAAACTTCTGATCGAATACAACACTCAGATGCTCGCTGTCCATGTTCGTGACATAGCCAAAGCACTGGATGTGACAGGAATCAAAGCCCGCCTGTTCGACGTACATCTGACAATAATTTTTATAAAGAAGCGCCTGCTTTTCGATGATTTCATTCAAATAATCCCGATTCCTGATCTCACCGGTCAGCTTCGGATACAACGCATAAAACGACGCATCCTCCTGCTTGCGGCTCAAATCACACTCCTGCCACTCCACGCAGTAAGGGAGGTCATCGCGAATCGCATCCGTGATTTTTTCATAATACTCATCGTCCGCAGACGGAACATAGGTTTCATCCGTGGATTTGCCGGAGGCAGAGTCCGCCGAGCCAGGCTGTATGCCTGACGAAGCATCTGGCATCCCCGGCATCGAATTTCCAAAATTGTCCTGTGCACCTGCAAGAGCGCTCTGCCGTGCAGAGTCCGCCGCCTGCTCCATCTGTTCCAGAAAGACTGCCGCCTGTGCCTCCATGCGGTCAAGCTCCGAACGGTCGCCCGTCACAATCAGGAACAGGGCGAGGCATAACAGAACCGCAAAGATTGCCGAAGCGATGCAGACAGCCGTAAAATAACGGTGATTTTGGTGCTTCTTCATCCCCGATCACTCCTTTTTCGAACAATTCTCCAAAATACAGCGCCGCGTCAGCGTCAGCGCTGCGGATACCGCATTGTCGCGAATTTTTTCACGGTTTCCGGAAAATCGATATTCCTGCGCGATCGTATGTCCCTGCACGCTGCAGCCGATATAAACCAGTCCGACTGGCTTGCGTGCCGTTCCTCCGTCTGGTCCTGCGATTCCGGTGATCGATACCGCGAC
>OHLA01000592.1_pt1 | contig 14514 bp, 4 predicted proteins | sample 1568961 | NCBI WGS metagenome assembly OHLA01 (sample SAMEA3879530, study PRJEB24766) | human gut metagenome | biome: human-associated habitat; feature: feces | place: USA | collected 1985/1987
AGAAGTAGCCTTGTCGCAATCCAGCTCCCTTTACTCAAGGGAGCCAAGAATGTGGTGCGGGGCAAGGGATAGTGCGGTTTTTGAGGGTTGGTGTCAGTGCTGTTGTACAGATAAGGTCACGAAAATATTAACTCCTTGTCGGTGCGGAAAATGTTTTAGGCAGTGCCTGGCAATATATTTCACTTGAACGGTGTCTGTAGGGCGCAGGTTTTTTGTATTATGTGCCGCATTTGCGACCGTTCGTGCCGTTATAACAACCGTTCGTGCCAAAAAGTTGAAAATGAAAAGCGAATGAGTTATGATATAATTATAAAATTATAAGGGGAGAAGTATGCTCATCTGCGTTTACGATACCGCAAACGAGGCGGAGATACTGAAAGCGAAAATAACACAGATCGCAACGGCGGCATATCGAAGAATTGCCTATAGGGTATGTCAGAGGTATGAGAGCTTTGCGAAGGAGTGTAAGACGGCTGACCTTATAATCGTGCTTGCCGACGGAGCGGACGGTATGGATGGCGTTATTGCGGCAAAGAATGCCGACAGGGATACGCCTGTAATATGGCTGTCGGACGATGAGGGATTCGGGGCGCAGTCATACAGGCTTGGCTGTACCTATTTCCACAAGAAGCCGATACCGCTTGAAAAGCTCAAGGAGGCACTGCATAAGTGCAGGTGCATGGCATAAGCACGGGTAAATCTACAGGAGGAAAAACATGAAGAAAAAATTTGTACGGCTCATAAGTGCGGTGCTGTCTGCGGCAATGACGCTGACGGCTGTACCGTTATCGGCATTTGCTGAGGGCGAGGCACATACGCATGACGGCGAGAACAATGTCATCACGACACCGCTTGATTTCAGAGAAAAGAAGGCGGACGAAAACGGTGTCGGCTGGAACTGGGATTATGACACAAAGACGCTGACGCTTGACGGAGTGAACATTCAGGCGACAACCGACAGTATGAGCGTCGTAACAGTCCCCGACGGTACGAAAATAGTGCTGAACGGTGAAAACACTATCGTACAGACGAACACCGGCGACAGCGATACATACGTTCTCAGTGCCGTAAATACGAATGATGTTAACTGTGACGGTACAATGACGATCAGCGGCGACGGTGTGCTGAATGCAGAGAACCGCTCTACAGACAGTATGGCGCGCTCTCTCGGCGGAACAATAATCCTGAACGGCGGTACTGTAAACGCAACAGGTACTGTAAAGACAAATTCGCTTGAAATACATAATGACGGTAAGCTGAACGCAAATGCGACAACTGCATCTTTTGAGGGTGTGGCTGTCAATGTCAGCGGCGGCATTACTGTTGACGGCAACGGCAGTCTTACTGCAGTAGGTTGTGCTAATGAATCTACGTTAAACAGTGCAATATTGCTTACCAGTAATTTCGACAAAATTTCCGTCAGCGAAAACGGCAGTATTACTGTGCCTGAAGGCAATGCAGCAAGAGTCGGAATATACTACAGCGGAAACAACGGCGACGGAATGGATGCCGAAATAAGCGGCGGTAAGGTCACTGCTTACGGTACTAAGTATGGCATTTACAAAGTAAACCTTATAATGAACGGTACAGGCTCGGTTTACACTACGGGCGGTTCATACGCTATCGGTCAAACTTTACCGGCAATAGACGAGAATGAATTTGTAATAAAGGGCTCGACCGAGTTCAAGGCTTCGGAAAGTGCTGTGACAGGCGAGGTCAAGTATAACAGCGGCTATTATGAGATTGGCGGAGCGGACGCTAAGACGGTAGTTATAAAGCCTGATACTTCTCCCCGTATAATACTCGGCAAGCAGACAGGAATATTCAAGACGGAAGAGTATGAAATAATTGAAGGCATGACTGATACCAAGCTCAAGGGTACGGTTTACTTTGATATTACTCTGAAGAATATGAGCGATGAAGAGTTTGCAGACGCAAGAGGCTATTTCGGCGGCGATGAACCCGATTTATCAGCAAGCATAATCAAGACCGATTACGGCTGGGTGTGCATGGTCTGCGATACCGAGTTTTCGGTTACATACGACACTGATAATACTCTTACAATAAAGTGCGGAGATATTGTATCCAATACCGTTCAGGTAAAGTCGAATGCAAACCGTTTCAACAAGGTTACACAGGGTGACAACACAAACAGAACGGTTTTCTATACAAACACTTCGCAGGAAGAGAAGGACAATTACAAGCTTGTAAGCACCTATACGGTTGACAGTGAAAGCATAAGCTATAACTGGTACAGTACGAACAGTGCATACAGTGCAGATGAGCTCGGTGCGGCAGTATCCGGAAGCAACGGCGAATTCAAGCTTGCGGATAATATTCCTGCCGGAAATTATGTTCTGTATTGCGATATAACCTATTCAGACGGTGACAGCACAGAAACTGTTACAGAAAAATTTACATTTACATATAAAGAATGTGCACATGAAAACGGTTATTCCGACGGTAAATGCACAAACTGCGGAGCGTTATGTGATCACAGCGATATTGACATTGGCACGGGTAAGTGTAACAAGTGTGAGCATCAGTTTGTTGCTACAATCAGCACAGACGGCAATGCGCCGACAGGCTATGACACGCTCGCAGACTGCCTTAACAGCATTACTGCCGATACCGGAAACTATGTTAAGATCTATGATATCGGCGATGCATCGGCAACTGCAACTTTAGATACTATAGATGTAAAACACAATGTTATGATCGACCTTAACGGTCACAAGCTGAACAATATCAAGCTTGGGGTCAACAAAGACGTCAAGCTTGCATTAACCGGCACAGCGGGCAGTTATGTTACGCAGGTGTATGTTCGCAAAGGCGGATCTTTCGTAATTGACAGCGATGCAAATGTAGAATTTAATACAATTTTTGTTGAGGACAGTGCACAGCTTGCTGTAAGCGATGGTGCAAAAGTAACTACAGAACAGTTGACTGTGATAGCATCCGTGAATGATGACGGAACTACAACGACATCTGTAAAGCTCGCTACGGGAATGAAGTTAGGTGGGCTGACATATCATCGCCAAAACAATTCCGGCGCTCTGAAATTAGGCAATCTTCTTGATGTTACCCGGCAGGCACTGCAACGTGAAGATAACGGCAATTATCTTGATCTTTATAAAGAATATGGAAGTATGGGTTATTCCGTTGCGCTTACTGTTGTTGAGCATACTGACGCTGACCACAAATACGGCAGTGGAACAGGCAAGTGCGAGGAGTGCGGAAAGCCCTGCGAGCATGGCGGTGATATAAACACGGACACCGGCATCTGCTCAATCTGCGGTGCGGTTGTGTCTGTCGCACTCTATACAGATGCAAACGGAATCTCAAAGTATGTAGATACCGATGAGCTTGACTCTTTACTGAATGAATACAACGGAAGCGGTACGATAAAGCTGTTTAAGGATTATGATAATTCAAAAGCTCAGTATGACTTATACGGAGAACTTACAATTGACTTAAACGGACGCAGATTAAATATCCGGAGTATTACTCCTTGCAAAAACGGAAAGCTTACAATCAAAAACAGCGGCAATCCGGTTATGCTCGGTTGTAATGTATATCCGACAAACGACGCTTCATACGCCGGCGGTACGCTTATAATAGACGGCGATGTAGTTTTAGACACTTCGATCTATGTATATGATTCGAGTACGGTTATATTGAAAGCCGGTGCATATCCAGCCGGACTTTACGCCAGGGACAGCAAGACATTATACGATATGCTCGGAGAGGGTAAGGCTTTCTTCAAGACTGACGGAACTCTTTTCAACGCAAGCGTTAAGGAAATATCAAGCAGTGAAACGCTGACAGTCAAAGACCACAGCCATACCTATGTTGACGGCAAGTGCGGCTGTGGATATATTTGCACTCACAGCGATGTTGACATTGACACGGGCAAGTGTACAGAGTGTGAATATCAGTATGCGGCTGTTATCGTAAAGGATGGGGCTGTAGCTTCCGTTTATAAGGAAACTGAGATGGAGGCGGCTTTTGAAGCGGCTGACAGTGACGCAAACACCGGCTGTACATTAAGAGTATACAAGAATTATACAGGCAGCTATACAACACTCAGCGGTAAGTTCACGCTGTGGATCGCTGAGAAAGCCAATGTAGGTACGTTAACTGTTTCGGGAGATATAACCGTTACGGGATCGGGAAAAAATAATCGTATTTATGGCGATTTCAATGTAGCGGCCGGCGGTAAGCTGACATTTGACGAAAACTGCGGCGCTATGGGAACTGTGTCGGTAGGTGCAGGTACATTTGACTGCTATAGTACATTTTCTATAACACTCAATATAAACGATGCAAGCAGTGACGTAATTCTTCACGGCGGAGCTTTCAAAACAATATGCTATAACGGCGGCGGGGACAGAGCAAACGCAGAAATACTGACTTTGTTGGCTGAGAACCGTATGTTTATGAAGTCTCCCAATCCTGAGCCGATAGACGGCTCAAAAACACTGTTGAAAGACGGTTTTGCAACACCTGTTATTGTAATACGACATGAAGATCACAGTTACGACAGCACAACGGGTAAGTGTACGATTTGCGGTAAGCGGTGCGGTCATACGGATGTTGACAGCAAAACTGGTGTATGCTCTACCTGCAAATATCAGCTTACTGCGGGCATTTCGGGCGTGGGAACAGCGAAGTATTTTGATAATATAGACGACGCTTTTTCTGCGGCATTATCGGAGGTAAACAGCGGTTGTACGCTGACATTGTATAAGAACTGTGAGATTACACAGAACGTAGAAATCGGCAATACAACGGTTACTGTCGATGTGAACGGATATTTACTCGGCGAAGATAAAAATATCGTTGTAAACAGCGGTGGTATTCTGTGCCTTAAGGACAGCAGGAAAAGCACCAACAGCGGATGCGTAAACGCACCTTTATTTGTAAACGGCGGTACGTTTATAAACGGCACGGCGGACGGCAGCAGTTCAGCCGCAGATGTACTAGCTATAACCATTATCAGTGCTAAGCGTGTCGAAATATACGGCGGCATATTTGAGAATGTTTATATTGCACACGCAAGCGGTGTAGTTTTATACGGCGGAAGGTACAACACCATCTGCGGCGAGGAAAGCAACAGCACACCTGTAAACACTCTGCTTGCAAAGGGCTATGCGTTTGCGACCTTAAACAGTGTCACACATCTCCCCGAAAGTATAGTTGACGGCAGTGCGAAGACAATCGGCGGAAGACTTACAAATGTCACGGTTGTAAAGCATACTCATACATACAACGAAACAAATACAAAGTGTGCGTGCGGTGCTGTGCTTTATGCAAAGGTGACATCAGCCGACGGTACTACTAACGAATATTTTGACAGCATTGAGGAAGGCTTATTATATGCCGATAAGCTGAAAACAAGGGCTGTGTTTTCACTCTTGTAACAAGCGGTAAGATTAAGGACTATGTTACACTGTCAAACGGTCAGTTTACGATTACCGCAATGAATAATAATTGTGTCATCAGTGCTTCCGGCGGAAAAATATGTATTGAAGGTGCCGATGTTATTGCCGAAGGTCATATGTTAATCAATTGCTCTATAGATATGATTAGCGGCTCACTTACGCTGCCTGAAGGTTCAGGTACCCGATTTGGTACTATTATTATATCAGGCGGTACTGTAAACATCAGCGAAGGCGTAAATGCCGACAATAATGCGGGTGCTGATAAATTGTTTATAGCCAATGCCACAACCGACGCAAAGGTGACTATAGGCGGCGGTACTTACGGCAATGTCGCTTTCGAAATGCTTAAGCTGAAGGACGTGCTTGCAAGCGGTGTGCGTGTTATAAGGTATGATAACTCGTCAGATCCGACTGCGGAGAAAATAGTGACGGCTTTATTATACAGTGATATAGCCGAAGAAAGCTATTTAGCTCCCGGTGACGATGACGGAAGGTATTATCTGTTTACCAAGTGCGAGCATAAGAATGAGGACGGCAGTTATGCCTTTAATGACAGCGGTATATGCAAATACTGTAACTCTGAGTTTGCCGCAAGCGTAAGCTATACGGTTGACGGAAGTGCAAAGACAGAGCTGTTCGGTGATATTTATGACGCTTTTGATAAGGCTAATGAGGCAGGTACTGCTACTATAACGCTGTGCAGGGATATTGCAGACAGTGAAATTGCACATGAAATAAATGTTACGGGCAATGTAACGCTTGCACTGAACGGCAAAACATTGGGTGCTACGGATAAAGCAAAAAAAATATATATTTGTGGCAGCACGCTTACCGTGAATGGAAACGGTAAAGTATGGAGCGCAATTGAAGCTAAGCCGGACTCGAAATTAACCATTACAAACGGCGAATACTACGATGTGTATGCCCTTTCAGACAGTGAAGTGGTAATCCTGGATGGTATAATAGACTGCTTATCCGTTTATGGTACGGGTAAAGCAGAGGTCAGCGGCGGTAAATTCAAGTATTTGTTTATGTACAACGGCAAGGCAATCGAATCTGTACTGGCAGACGGTTATGCGTATAAAAATGCTGACGGCACTTGGCTTTCGATTGATGAGCGTGAAAAAGATAGCTATTTGGGCGGTTCTAAAGGAGCGTTATCCGTAGAAGGAGCACCCATAAAGAGCGCAAGTATTGCGTGGTACGGCGGAGGAACGCCTGTTGTATACCGTAACGGAGCGAAAAATTTAGACGTCAATATTACATACGAATTGGCGGACACTTCAAAGCAGATAACCTATTCGGACTATGTAAACGGCAATAATCACAGTAAAGATTCTGAGTTTTCTGATAACTGGTATACGGTATTCGGTTATGAAATCGGTGATATTATAACGGAAGACGGTGAGGTTGAATATTACACTGTACTGAAGTGTGACGGATACGAATATAAGTCGAATGTGCTTAAGCTTACACTTGCAACCTGCTCGCACCCGGAGGATAGCTTTACCGAGAAAAACAACGACGGAGGGGTATTCTGCGGTATATGTGATTTATTGATAGGAGCTCAGGTAATAAAGGCTGACGGTGAGCCGTTAGGCTATGCGGATATAGAAAGTGCCATAAAGCTGGCACAGGAGAACGAGGGCAGCACTGTAAAGCTGATTTCTGAAGGAGTATCTACTTCTAATACGTCCATTACCGTGACGGGCGGCAAGTTTACTGTTGACTTTAACGGTAAAGAGGTATACTATAATTCCGATGTCAAAGGCGGAGACGTGACTTTCACTTCTTCGGTAAAACAAGCCGATGTAGAAAATCTGCGAAGCACAATCAATGTAAACGGAGCTGACGCTAAGGTTACAATTGACGGTAAAATCAAGCTGGGAAGAGTAAGAACATTAAGCGGTACGCTTACAGTAAACAGTACCGATGGTTATATCGGCGAACTGTCAATAGAAGGCGCAAAGACTGATGTAAACGGTGCAAGAATCGGTGCACTGAGAACTTTCGGCGGTGAAGCGGTCATTAAAAATGTTACAGCTGATTCTTTAGCTATGTTTGACAACCGCTCCGGTGGAAGCGAATATAATGTCTCTATCGTAAGCGGTATGTTCGGCAGTTTCACTTGCGAAAATGGAAGCAATTATACTTTAGGTAGGGCAATTGCGAGTGGAAGCGTAGTTTCGGCCGATAGTATGAATGGCATTACTGTTTACACATACGAAGCTATTCAGACCATGACCAGTACCTATAGAATTTTTGTTGATAAGTGCAACCATAAGGACAAAAACGGCAGTTATGTGCTTGACGGTAATCCCTGTCCTTACTGCAATGAGGAAATTGTTGCAACTGTAAGCTATACGGCAAACGGCGGCGAAGAGACAGATCTGTTCAGCGATATTTATGACGCTTTTGACAAGGCTAATGAGGTAGGTACGGCTACTGTAACGCTGCAGAAGAACATCACGGACGATATTACAGATACGATAGCTGTTACAGGCAATGTTACGCTTGAACTTAACGGTAAAAGGCTCTCACAACCCGGTACTGATGTATGGTATTCCATAGAAGTAACGAGCGGTAAGCTGACCGTTAACGGCAGTGGCTTAATAAAACGTGTTGCCGTTCGCAACGGCAGCAATGCGGAAATCAACGGTGGTACTCTCTCTGACTTCATAATTAAAGACGGCGGTAACGCTGTAATTAAAGGCGGTCAATTCTACAGCTTACAGGTTTCAGGCGAAGGCAGAAACGTAGGACAGCTTCTTGCGGACGGCTATGCCTATTGGAGTTTTATCGATTCCGGCATCTGGTCTACTATTGCAGAGCGTGAAAAGCAGGATATAACTAATGTAGAAGTAAAGGAAGCGCCGATAAAGAGCGCAACGGCGACAGTAGATAAGACTGTACTGTACCGCAACGGCGGAGGTGCACGGCAGATCTTATTTAACTTCAATGTTAATACAAGCGACGGATACACGATAAGCGATGCCAATAAGGTCACAGTCGGTTTATATGTAGGCGATACCTTAATAAGAGAGCTCGACTTCGTCGGAAATTCATATACGTTTGCAAATGCAGATGAAATTTCCGATACTGACGGCACTGTAAAGGCACATCTTGTTATCAAGTTAAACGGATACGAATATGTGACCGATGATGTCGAATTTGAAATAGCGACCTGTACGCATCCGTATGACGCATTAACGACAGACGAGTATGATTACTATCGTTGTTCGTTATGTGATGCCAGCATAAATGCGATACTTGTTAAAACAAACGGCTACAAGGCATGCTATACCGACAATGTGCCCGAAGCATTTGAAGCGGCACAGCTTGAGGAGAACAACGGCTGTACATTAGAATTATACAGAGGTGTGAACAGAGACTGTGAGATCACACAGGGCAGCTTTACCGTTTTATTCAAGAAAACGGGAAGTGCATCTGCTGTGATCAAAGTAAGCGGCGGAAATGTCAAGATCACGGGAGATGACGGCTGTACATTATCGAAGTATCCGGGAAGCTCGGTGGGATATCTCATAGCTGTAACGGGCGGCACGGTAACGTTTGATGACATAACTATCAATGATGACAGTATCAGCGTAAGCGGCGGCAAGACTGTTATAAACGGCGGTACTTATAATAAGCTGAGCGTCAGCGGAGGTACGGTCACTATAAACAGCGGTACATTCAGCAGCATAGATGTAAGCGCAGAGGGCAAGGCACTGAAAGATCTGCTCGGCGAGAACAAGGCGTTTACGACAAGCGACGGAAAGCTGGTTGACGCAAGCAAGGTTTCGGAAAGCGATATGTCACTTACGGTAATCGACCACAGCAAGCATGAGTATGACGAAACAGGAAGGTGCGGCTGCGGTTATAAGTGTGCACACAGTGAGATCAATGCGGAAGGTGTATGCAACGAGTGCAATGCAAAGATGTATGTTGCAGTCACTGTAAAGAGTGAGACCGGAACAACGGTAAAATACTTTACAAAACTTACGGAAGCGTTTGAGTTTGCGGCAAAGAACGAAAACAAGGGCTGTACGCTGAAAATGCTCAGAGATTTCTTCGATAGAAATACTGACATTAACGTAAACGGCGGAAAACTTACTGTCGATATGAACGGCTTTGGTGTCTATTTCAATAGCTTTAACGGATCCGGAACCCAAATCACTATACGCAGTGACAGTAAGTGTACTTTTGGGGTTGAAAATGGATTTAGCATGGACGGCGGCACTGTTACTTTCTCGGGAGAGGTCAGCGTAGTTTGCCAGAATGTGAAATTAAATGCCACATACTTCTCCTCCTATGTTGAAACGCTGAAAATTGACACGCTGATTTTAGAAGACGGTGTTCTGCTTAAACAGCTGGCAAGTATCACGAATGCTAATATCGCTAATATAGACTGCTCAAGTGAAATTTATCTTTATCAAATTTTAGCGAGCGGCAGCCGTGTCGATTCTCAGCTGTACAGCGATCTGAAAGCAAACGCTTCGTCAAACTTCGATAACGTAAGAATAATAAGATGCGACCACCCGGACGGTGTGGGCAGAGATAACCGTTGCATATACTGCAATTCATTGATCGCTGCAAGCGTAAGCTATACCGAGAACGGAGCGGAAAAGACAGAATATTTTGTTAAGGAAGATCTGGGAAAGGCGTTTGCCAAGGCAAACAGCGTTGCAATTGCAACAATAACAATGCTGATGTCTTCCGCTTATGATACAGACTACCTCCCTGTTACAGGTGATGTTACACTTATTGCAAATGGCGATAACGCCATCTTGTATAATACAGTAAAGGTCGCCGATGGCGGTAAGCTGACACTTAGAGGCAACGCCAATATTTTCGCTGTAATTGCCGAGCCGGGCTCCAGGTTGACTGCCGAAGAAGCCACAAGAATCGCATATCTCACCGTAAACGGCGGAGATGTTAAGCTCAGCGGCGGACAATATGATAACATTACGGTAAAAGATGGCAAGATAACAGATATTCTCGGCAACGGCTATGCGTATAAGAAAACAGAGGGCGGTGCATGGCTGACGCTTAAAGAACGTGAGGTGTCGGAAGCAAGCGGTGTTACCGTTGCCAAGGCACCGATAGTACAAGCAACGCTTAGCACAGAAATAAACAAGCTGTATCGCAACAGCAACGCAAACCCCACGCTGAAGTTCAACCTTGCTCTTGCTCACGGCTCGAACCTGAACGACTCGTATGTAAGTAAGAGATACGGTATAAACTCCTATGTAAGCGAAGATATAATTTATAGCAGCTTAAGCGCACTTGTAACTGACGCTAAATTGTCGGCAGACGAAATAATTGATAAGGCAGGCGACAGCGATGTTGCCGAGATATACTTCGTAGTTATTACCGATGACGGCTATGAAATAAAGTCGAACACTGTAAGTATAGACCTTGTTGATTGTGATCATTCTCAGGTGGTCGATCCTACAGCGGACAAGGAAACCGCAGGTAATATTACCGAGCCGACATATTGCGAGATATGCGAGAGCAAGTTCAATGCAAAGATAACAAAGGGCGACGATGTCAGGTATTATAACGATCTTGACGAGGCTGCGAAAGACGCTCAGAAGAGCGAAAACGAGGGCTGTATCTTATATCCGCTTTATAACAAGAACGGCTACGGCGGTCAGTTAGTCATAACCGAAGGTAACTTCACGCTCAAGTACGCAGTTCGTACAGCGTTCTCACGTCCGATCATCATAAACGGCAAGGCAAAGCTGACGGTTACGGGACGTTGTGCGGTGACAGCGTTTGAGAATCAAGACGCATTCATAGTGAGGGGCGGTGATGTCACATTTGACGGGCTTGCAACAGGCAGCAATGTGACCATAAACGGCGGAAATGTTACAATGGCCGCAAACAATATAAATTGCCTTACTATAAACGGCGGTAATGTATCCATTTCGTCAGGTGGGTTTGCCGAAATCGTAACTACGGTCAGTGATAAGGTGATAGCCGATTATATCGATCACGGCTTCTGGGTACAGGACAGAGGAACAAAAGAGTGGATAGATATATACAGTCTTAATAAGGCAACGGCATCATCGACAAACGGACTTACGGTACGGTTGTGTCCGATGCAGATAATCAAGCCGATTGATACTGTATATTACACCAACGGTTATTATCCCGACGGTATACCGTCACTTCAAATAAATGCAGAGCCGTGGTATTCAAACGAGGTTGACGCAAAAGTTGCTTATCAGTGGTTCGCCATTGATGAAAACGGCTACGAAACAGTGATAGAGGGCGCTACAGACAGAAAGCTGTCGCTCGAAAATCTCACAACGGGCAGGTACTACTGCCGTCTTACCTACAGCAATGCTACAACGGCGGGAGTTTCGATGAAGTCGGACGTTGTAACGGCTACGATAACCGAATGTGAGCATTCCGGAGGAGAGGCTACCTGCACCGAAAAGGCAAAGTGTGAAATATGCGGTGCGGAGTATGGCGAACCTCTCGGTCACGACTATGTTGTAATCAAAGTAGTTGAGCCTGACTATCGCAACGAAGGCTACAGCGTATTTGAATGCACAAGATGTAAGGATTCATATATCGGAAACCGTGTTCCCGTAAAGCCTATTCCCGATGTGGAAGAAATAGCGGTTGAAAAGACAACATACAATGAAGTCGATATAAGCTGGAAGAATATAAGCGGCGTTGACGGATATTATATCGAATGCTATGTCGGCAATCAGTGGAAGCAGATAGGCTTCAGCACGGACGGCGACAGAGTAGCGGCAAAGCTGAGCGGTCTTTCTGCAGGCCTTAAATATAAGGTAAGGATAGCGGCTTATGCAGGAAGATTCACCGCCAAGTTCAGATGTTTCTATGTTGATACTGTTCCTTCTCCCGTATGGAGTATAAATACGGTGAAGGCTACCGATGAAACGGTAAGAATAAGCTGGAGCAGAAACGCCAGAGCGGACGGCTACAAGTTAGAGTGGTACATTAATAATCAGTGGTCCGTAAAGGCTGTTACCGGCAACAATAATATATCGGCGGTTATAGACGGACTTTGTGCAGGAACACGATATAAAGTAAGGGTAAGCGCATATAAGGGCGACCTTTACAGTCCGTATACATATGGCTATATCGATACGCTCCCGTCAAAAGTTACGGGTATTACGCAGAAAGTCACATCTTCTTCGTTTACGCTTACATGGGATAAGAACGAAAGTGCGGACGGTTATACCGTTCAGTACTATGCAGACGGTAAGTGGAATGAAAAGACGCTGACCGGCAATAACAAAACTACCGTTACAATAGGCTCGCTTAAGGGCTACAAAACCTACAAGGTCAGAATAAAGGCTTATAAGGGTGAGCTTCAGAGTACATTCGACGATATTTATATCACTACCGCTCCGACAAAGGTCAGCGGTCTTAAGGTAAAGAGCGCAGTTGACTCAAAAGCAGTAGTTATATGGAATGCGGATGCGAACGCTGACGGATATAACGTAGGATATTATATCGGCGGTAGGTGGCTCGAAAAGACCATAACCGATAATAAGACAGCAATGGCTGTGCTTGGCGGACTTACACCTTACAGCACATGTAAAGTAAGGGTAAGAGCGTATAAGGACAATCTGTACGGCGATTACAGCTATACTACGGTTACTGCAGTGCTTTCACCGGTAACCAATATCAAGGTTGTATCGGCAAAAAGAAACTCGATAACCGTTAAGTGGGGTAAAAACGCCAGTGCAGACGGATATAAGGTTGAAATTTACAAAGGCGGCAAGTGGGTCAAAAAGACGTTAAAGGGCAGTACGAATGCTACTGTCACTATTGGCGGACTCAGGGCCGGAAGCGTGTATAAGGTAAGGATTGCGTCTTATAAGGGTGCAAATACAAGCACTTATACTTATGCAAATGTGAAGACAGCCAAATAAGCTGACAGTAAAAAAAGAGAACACCGGGCGACCGGTGTTCTTTTTTGTGTATCAGATGCGTTTTTACTATAAGAACAAACTGAGCCGTAAGCAAGAGTGCTTACGGCTCGATTTGCATATTTATAACGTTAATATCCGCCGGTAACGTAACCTTAGCCGAACTGAAACAGCCGGAACGGCGAATTTGGTGCGGCTCACAGCCGCCGCTTACTTGAAGTATCTGTGCAGCAGACCCTCGAAAGCCTTACCGTGACGGGCTTCGTCCTTAGCCATCTCGTGAACTGTGTCGTGGATAGCGTCAAGATTCAACTGCTTTGCTCTCTTTGCGAGGTCGAGCTTGCCCTGTGTAGCGCCGTGCTCTGCGGCAACTCTCTTTTCAAGGTTTTCCTTAGTCGATGCGCTTACAACATCGCCTAAAAGCTCTGCGAACTTTGCTGCGTGTTCAGCCTCTTCCCAAGCTGCCTTTTCGTAGTAAAGACCTACCTCGGGGTAACCTTCTCTGTGAGCGGCTCTTGCCATAGCGAGATACATACCTACCTCTGTGCATTCGCCCTCAAAGTTAGCCTTTAAACCTGCAAGAATCTCTTCATCCTCAACTGCCTTTGCAATGCCTACCTTGTGCTCGTCTGCAAATACAAGCTTTTCGCTTTCCTTAAGCTCTATGAACTTGCTGCCGGGAACCTTGCACTGGGGGCAGAACTCGGGAGGTGTATCTCCCTCATGAACGTAACCGCATACCGGACATACCCACTTTTTCATAGTAAATTACCTATCCTTTCATAGTGATAAAATCATTATTTTCTTATTGTTTTTAATGAAATCAGTAACGTTTACTGATTTGTTGGTTTTATTATAACCGATACTTCGGCATTTGTCAAGAGGTTTTTGAAAATTTTTTTGGGGAAATTGGGTTAGTTGTGGATTACTAAAAAGGGCGAGGTTTTGGAAGGGTTGGTGAGGGGCGAGTTGTGATTGTGAACGCTTAGAAGTTTTAGGGATAGAAGTTCTATCAACTTCAATCCCCACCGTCTTGACGGCAGACCGACTTAGTAATTATAAAAGTCGGATATATCGCATAAAAACGCTGTAAAATTAGGCTTGTGCCTTGCCGTCAAGCCACCTCCCCTTTTTCGAGGGGAGGCAAGGGTGAT